>Ga0228711_1001460_pt1 | contig 34785 bp, 22 predicted proteins | sample MedpolnodulmetaG_2_FD_177996 | JGI IMG/M metagenome (GOLD analysis project Ga0228711, IMG submission 177996) | Root nodule microbial communities from Medicago polymorpha collected in Santa Monica, California, United States - brown nodules | ecosystem: Host-associated > Plants > Roots > Nodule... | reverse complement strand
CATTCATCACATATTGCTATTCCATTGTGGTGTTTTATGATGGGGCTATTGCAACATCTTTTTTTCCTCTCTTATTGCTTTTCCAAAGCTAAAAAAATATACCTCTCTTGGTATCATTTGTGTTTCATGACCATGTACAAAAGTTAAATTAATGGAAGAATATTATTTTTCATGACCATGTACAAAGTCAACATATTATTTTATATGTTGAGTTGTTATTACCAAATGGAAGGGATGGTTGCAACTTGCTGCTGTGTTAGTTAACTTGCCCACCATCAAACCTTGGTGTGACCAATGGTGTACTCTTATGAAATGTAAGTTTGGCCAACAGAAGCTAAAACCAACAAATAGAATGATTAGTAGGTTTCAAGTTCAATACAGTTACAATCAATGGCACAACCTACTTAATTTTTTTGTCTACAAAAGCTGCATGCAACCATAATAATATCTTGGTTATATGTGATATCTTAGTTGCATAATATCAACCTACTCATAGGTTGTGTGCTCAATGTAGAATATTTATGCTTATTACTTCAACCATTAACAATAGGCTGCACATAGATCGTGTGCTCAAGATCAGTCATATCTAAAATGATTTCATTACTTGAACAACTCAATATAAGCATGCTTATACCTAATTGAAAGTATCTAATTGTACAACTATTTTATGTTCTCAAAGTAATCCTGCTCAGGTGCGTGCAAACTTCTTATACAACCAAGTAAACCAATCTTTAATATCACAGGATTAGCTCGAATTTGGTTGGTTTCAAACAACCGTGTAATATCTTTTTATGGCCTCAATGTAATAAAAATAGATGGCCTATCAAATACCGTGTAATATCTGCAGGTTATGCTAAATCTATGATTTGAAACTTAATTTTAGGCGCAAACCTACACTAACCATGTGATTAACGGTAATTCATGATATTAAACTTTGGCAACTGTTTTTTTAAGTTTTGTGTTCAACAACAATGAAGTTACTATTATGAATTCAACTCAATAAACTTTGTTAACCGTGTTTTATGAATTCAACTCAATAAACTTTTGCTATGAAAGTGGATTGGCATATAGTATGATTGTTCTAGAAATATTTTGGTTGTGAACTGGAATATTGCTAGCAGGATGATGTTATGGCATATAATATCCATAAAAACCCAGTCCATTTGCATGGTAGGATGATGCTATGAAAAGTGTTGATATAGTGTGATTTTTTGACTGAGTCCAATCAACCAAAGAAATACTCTAACAAATAATAAATCTGCACATTGAAGAATTAAAGTACTGCTATAATATTATTATATAGTGCGTAATCAACTAAGTTCTGCTATATGAATGCAGCAAACTTTAATTAGTACTAATCAATATGTATTCACTTGATGATCAATGTTCTTTTCTCTTTCAATTTCAATGAAATGTCGCTTATTTGTTCCATTTTTTTTGTTATATCATCCTTTGTTAATGGTCTATACTTACGAGCACAAGAGCAAAGCATCCCAATCCAAAGTATAAACAAGGAATAAAAGAATCTTTAACCAAACAAAGCATTCATATCGTCAGATTAAATAAACATACTGTGACAAGAGATTATTTTCTAAAAAGTTTTGCCTTATAATAACTTTTAAATTAAAGGATTATTTTATAATGAGTTTGTTACTTAATAGTTAGTTTTGAAGTTTATATGCTTTTCAATGTCTTTCTCAAAACCTATGGATCTATATGTTCTAATTTTTTAGTATTAAATTCAAGTTCTAAAAATTTCCAAGGTAATACAAAAAAGAACGTGTATTCAAATATATATGTACTAACGAGTTTCTTGGACTTCTTTATGATTATGGAATGAATTTCCAAGTTACTTTTATGCTATAACATATAAAGAAAGGCAACTTTTATTTATTAAGAAATTGCAATGTTAAAATAAGCATCGATTGTTTTCTTTTAAATAGGTATATGTTGCTAAAAAAATGTTAAATAGGTACATGAGCATCGCCCATTCCCAATCAAAATGCCCCTGCCCCCTTTCATTGTCTTCTCCTATACTCTTCTTCATTGCTCTCTCTCAGCTCATAAGACCTGTGCGGCGCACGGGTCATCAATCTAGTGTAGCTAATTAACATTAGTTATAAGAACCCTCTACATGTCAATAACAAGTAGAGCAATAACGCATGACAACAACATAACTCGGTTACTACTTGCTGCTACACAAATAAGTTAATTAATGAATTAAGCTAATTTAACATGAGAATTTTCATTAATCCCACATACAAATTCCAAGCCTAACTAATCAAATTCACACATGTAACACACAGTTAGGGTTTCAATTTTCCTTCTATTGCATGTCAATTTCCTTGACCCTAATTGCAAATTCAAGTTCCCTTTTGCTATAATTAGAACCTAATTTGAGAAACTCACCTCGATCAGTATTGATCCCTCAAGATTTTGATGAAGTGTGTGGGTTCACCAAGCTCTAAACCATCATTCTTCGCCCTTTACTCCTTCTTCAAAACGAGCCCTTCATCTTCTTCGTCGGGTAATAGACAGCTGCATGAACACATAAGCAAACCCTTGAAAGGAAAACGATTGAGATAAAGCATGGTTGAACAACAAACAAGAGAGGACCGATTGAGATGAAGGGAAAACAGTTGAGATTTTTATGTTTGAACGATTGGAAAGCAAACAAGATGAAGAGAAAATGATTGAGATGAAGCCAAGTGCGATGAAGGGAAACCCAAATCTTTGTTTTTCTGGTAGAAAGCCAAATGCGTGTTTCTTGTTGTTTTAATTTTCTTATTTTTTTAAAAATATAATGTAACGGGTTATTGATAGAAATTAAGGGGTACTTACGGATTATTAAATCTTTTATGACATTAGTGGCAGATTTACGTCCCTCGGTAATACAATGCCATGTGAAACTGTACTTCATTGTCAATATTGATGGAAAAAATTCGTCAGTAATCAAAGGCAGATTCGTCATTAATATTACTGGCGGATTTATCCAGCAATAATGAAAATTTCAAAAATATTGAGGGTTTATTCCATCAATAATGTTATTGAGGGTTTTTTTTGTGTTACTAAGGGTTTATTCCGTCAGTAATTACTAAGGGCCTAAATCCCTCAGTAATGCAATTTTGAATTGGTTAGTAAATTGGGGAATTCTTGTATGTTCATCCTCCATTAGTGAGTGAATAGTTAGTGGAGTTTAATTACTTTGATCAATCACTTACTCATTTTGAGTCCTATAAATAGGGCTCGTTATGTAGTATAAAGAACACTTGTGAAGAGAATAATACAAAAAGCTTTCATCATATTCTTCTTCTTTTTTGATTTTGTCCTTTTAGTTTATTTTATAACACGCTATCAGCATGAAACTCTATCAATCTTTGGTAATATTGATTCTTGTATTTCATGATATATTTTTTTAATCGACAAAATTTATTCACGTCAAACTTGTACTAGTAACATTACCACTTGTTTTTTATGATATTGCTTACTGTGTTGTATGTTTGTTTGATATACTCTTAAGAAACTGTTTCCTATATTAACAAAACCATTTACTTATTTGCTATGTACATTTTGTTCGAGTTTATTAACTATACGTCGATAACTTAAACATGCTTTACAAGATGTTCAATCATATTTGACGAGGCTCAGCAGGAGGCCGTACCAGATAGTTTTTCAAGAGGCCCTACCGACTTGTCGCTTCTATTGATTTTTGATAGACATGTGGCCTACATGCTTTGGAGTGACAACGCAGTAAGTTTTATTCTTTAATTTTATTTAATTACTATCTTTTTATTTTTAACGATTCAATTCTTATATTAAATTGTTTATTTTGATTTTTTTTTCTTTTTTACCCTTCAATTTATAAGTTTATTTTAATTGATATATTTATATGTTTATTTTAATTATTGTATTTTTAACTATTCAATTATCATATTAAAGTGTTTATTTTAATTTTACGATTTAATTGTTATGTTATAAAATATTTAATGTTTATTTTAATTTTGGTTTTTTACAATTAAATTGTTATGTCTTTTTTAGGTTTCTTGTTCGTTTAATTTTTTGAATTTCAATTTAGGGAGGAGCATTGGATTAACCCTTCCTCGCACGGGATAAAGGATGTAAGTGTTACGCATATTATTTCACGTAAATGAATAAGTGTTATTAATGTTGTATTTCAAAGAGAAATTATTAGTCATTTAACATGATTATCATTAATTAATGATATATGAAAGATAAATTAAAAAATTGAAAAAAATAGGGTGCAGTAAGAAAAACATTTTATAATTTGAGACTAACGAAGTAAATATGATATACGACCTCTCAAGTAATTTTGCCCCTTCCTTAAAAAAAGAAAGTAATTTTGCCCCTACTTTTATATAAAATTGAAAAAATTAATTCTGCCCATATTTTTTTTTTATTTTTGAAATGCTTATTTAATTTTAAATAAAAATGTCACATAGATAATCATAAACCCTTCAAAACAACAAAACTATCGCATCGGAAAACGCAATAGTTTCCTCCGCCATTTCCGGCCCTGCCCCTCCATTCTTAAAACATGTTTCAAGTGGTGAATTCATTTGAACTGTTTCAATTCAATAATTCTTCTTTCTTCGGAGTTATCCCAAAACCATTCATCTGCTATCAACCACAAAGTACTAGTAAGTATCTTTCCAATTTGTTTTCTTCGGACACGATACATATCCGACACTGAGACACGCCTTATTCGAGGAGTATCTGTGCTTCATCTTAATATCAATTTTGGTATTGTGTTTAATGTGAATTTTGATAATGCTTGTAGTAAAATTTGAATTTACTTTCAGGTTTAGTTAAGAAACCATTAGTGGCTAAAGCCAAGGCGAATGCTAGAAAAGAAAGTGCTAAAATTCGAAACAGAAAGATGCAGAAAAAGGTACTGCTTGTAAGAATATTGTATAGTTGTTCTTTTGGTTGTAACATGTACTGGTGTAGTGTCACTGTCTGACATCGACCCACATCGAACACCAGACACGCTTTCAGTTAGAAGTGTCGGTGCTGCATAGTTGAGTTACTTCAATTAGCGTTAATTGTCTATCTTTTATTAATACCATGTTATGCTGCCCTTTTTTAAAGTTTAATGGAACTGCAACACATCCAAGGCTTTCAGTATTTTGCTCAGATAAGCAATTGTATGCAATGCTTGTAGATGACCAAAATAAGAAGTGCTTATTCTATGGAAGCACGCTGCAGAAATCGTTTCGAGAAAATCCTCCCTGCAGCACTGTTGTAAGTAGTCCAACTCATTTTTGAGACAAATATTGTAACTTTTGTTACATTAGATTTTAGATTTGGATTTTTTCTTATGTTTGGGTGAAATATTGTTTTAGGAAGCTGCTCAACGTGTTGGGGAAGCACTTGTGAAAGCCTGTGTTGATCTAAACATAAATGAAATATCGTCTTATGACCGCAATGGCTTTGGTCGTGGAGAAAGGTTAAACGCCTTTGAGATTGCCATTTCCAATTATGGGTTCTTGCCTAGATAGGTATGTAACTGATAATATTGTTCTCTTGTCAAACACACATGAAGCATTATGATGTTCTTATTGGGACAGGAAGAGATTGCTTTATCGCAAGTTGCAATATTGGTTAATAGATCATGAAAATAAGAACTTTGAAAAATCCATGCTTTAAATGTTATGGAGTATGAGTAATAAAATGGGATAGTATTTGATGTAATCTTGTTGAAACTCATTCTAACCATAAGATAATATCATAATTAAGTGAAAATTTGCTTAAGAAGAAGGAGGAGTAACACATCATTGTTTTGCTTAAATATATTACTAACTTAATGATGGTATTATTACATGTTAAAATATGTTAGTGTGAGATTATGAATTATACGACATTTTTTGCACATTTTCTGCAAAAATAATTTGCTTCATTTAAATTATTACATGTCATGAGAATTGGGGTAAAGATGAAGGATATGTGTGTAATTTCCCTTGTTTTCTTGGCTAGATACTTACTAGGTGTGAAAACTTTTGAGTCTAAACTCCAAAGGAATATAATGTTTTAAGGTCCCTAATTTTGATGAGTTAAACCATTTGATGAATTCATAAATGTGTGAATGTAGCTTCATCAGTTGGTTCATTGTGCAGAACAAATGAACAATTGAAGAATCTTATAACTCTAAAGTTTGTACGAGTAGAACAAGAAAAGTTTGTTATAACCATTTGATAATACTCCCGAAGCCTGAGGTGAAGTGATTGCATGAAGAAATGCCCAGGGTCGTCTAATTGTAGATGAAAAGCCAGATGTTGACTCATGGTCTGACACAAAACTAGCTTGTATAAGTATATAACACATGGGCAATGGATATTATATCATGATTCATGAAATCTGTTAGACAGGCCTCTTGTTAAGAAGTATTATGAGAGGTAAAGCAACATAAACTGACCCTGGCAGTTTCTGGTTAGTTGATAATTATTTAAGGGAAATGCTAACTTGTGCGCTTAAGGCACAAGTTAATGAGTCAAAAGTAGAAATATTTTGTTGTAATAAATGCATTTGAATTTAATTTTTTCAGTTTTGATTAATTGAATGCACAACATTTAAGATAATGTTTCTACTTTTGGGTTGCTTAACATGTGTCCTTAGGGCACAAGTTAACATTACCCATTATTTAATAGCAGTTATTATAAGCAGTTTCTTTGCAGTTTGTGAATATTTTTTGTTTGTACTAGGAATAATAAGGAAAGATGAGACTAGTCAGGCATCCTAGAATAATTCGAGCCGTTATTTGGAATCAGAGGGACAGGTCTCGAACCCTTGGTGGAGACTGTGTCAGTGTTTTACTATTCTTTGTGCGATTAAAATTAGTGCAACTGTGTATTAGTTTGCACTGTCTCTGTTTTTCCAGTTTAATGGAACATCAACAAATCCAAGGTTTTCCGTATTTTGCTAATATAAACAATTGTATTCAATGCTTGAAGATGACCATAATAAGAAATGTTTATTTATTGGAAGCAGATTGTACAAATCGTTCTGAGAAAATCCTTCCTGTAGAACAGTTGTAAGTAGGCCACCACATTTAAGAGAAATATATGAGACAGGGAAAACAATGTTTGACTCATTATACATCGGATTTTTTCCGACATGAATCCAGGAAGCTGCTCAACATGTCCGGGAGGTACTTGTCAAAGCATGTGCTGGTCTCAACATACGTAATGACTTTGGTCGCGGAGAAATGCTAAAAGCCTTTGAGATTGCTATTTCCAATTATGGATTCTTTGCCTAGATAGATAGGTATGCAACTGATAGTGATGCTCTCTTGTCAAGCACATATGAAGTATGCTACTATAGAAGACAGTCTTATTGGGACTGGAAGATATATTGCTATATAGCAAGTTGCAATGTTGATAGATCACTAAAATAAGAACTTTGAGAAGTCCAGGCTTCCAATGTTATGGACATGGACTTGATGAGTTTTGAAATTGGGATGGTATTTTAACACCAGATAATATCACAATTAAGTGAAAACTTGCATAAGTAGAAGGAGGGGGAAGACTTGGTTAGTTTCATTTAAGCATATTACTAACTTAATGATGGTACTATTACATGTTAAAGTATGTTTTAATGGTGTGAAATTATGAATTACATGACATTTTTGCACATTTTATGCAAAAAAACTGCTTCAATTAAAGTTTTATCTACAAAGTGCATTTAGATGTCGTGACAAAGGGGATAAATTTGAAGGAGATTGATTATATTTAATTTACCCTTAATTTTCTTGGCTAGATACTTACTAGGTGTGAGAACTCTTGGATCTAAACTCAAAGGCATGTGATGTTTTAGGTCCATCACTTGGATGAGTTAAAATGCTTGATGTATATTGTGTAAATGTAGCTAATCAGTTGGTATTGTGCAGGACAAACCAACAGTTGAAGAATCTTATAACTCTTAAAAGTTTGTACTACTGGTAGAAGCAAATTTTGGATGCAACCATTTGATAAAATTCCCAAAATTTGCAATTCGCCTAGTTGGATGCTGGCTACAGACGCAAAATCAGCATCATACACAGCCTGTGGGCAATGAACAAATACGAAATTCAAGAAATCATTCAGGAACTGCTGATAGTTGACTTGTTGGCAAAACGGAAATTCTAAGAGAATTTTCATGAAGAATATTTGACCTGATATGTATTAGAAACAAAGATTGATCTTTATAATTGATATGTGAGAAAAACATTTATCCTAAAAGAGTTATGCACATGTTAACATGTTTGCTCAAGCTGATAAACTAGTATCTTCATGCCCAATGTTGAATCGCTTATTGAGAAAAGATTTTTGTTCGTATGTTTGATTTGATTGTCTGTATTTGATTGCACTATTATTGTTTCTATCATCTGTGCCAAAAACCGTGTGATGCTTCTCAACAATGAAACATTCGTTTATGTTGACAGTATCCTGAACAACATTCTGTTAACAATAGGGATACCTATGTTTTCTTTTTTTCTTTTCCCATCAATTCTAAGTCCTACATCCCAATCGGAATCCCTCTGAAACATCCCCTTGTAGCGTCTGAAATCCATCCTCTGCTTGATACCTTGATCATTGTCAAATGGTTGTAGATGACCAAAATAAGAAGTGTTTATTCTGTGGAAGCATGCTGCAGAAATCGTTATGAGGAAATCCTCTCTGTAGCATTGTTGGAAAACACATGAAACATTTTATTGTAGAAGTCGATCTTATTCCGACATATTGCTTTATTGCAAGTTGCAATATTGGTTCATAGATTATTTAATAAGAACTTTGAAAAAAAAATATCCAGGCTTCAAATGTTATGGACTTGATGAGTTTGAAAATGGGATGGTATTTACAGTGGCACTGGCGTCCCAACAACTCATTTCTCTCTCGTCATCTTGTCTGGAGAGCAATTTTTCAACCAATGCAAAAAATCTATTTTACTTTTTTTTTGGATCACTTCTACTATAATAACTTTAGAGACAATATCAAGTTTTCCCTATCAAAGCAAAGGTGAATTCTCTGACGTTGTCGTGAAAAAGATGGATATAAATCCATCTGTCGTATTGATCAATAGGAAGAAGAGCGTTGAGTAATGATTTTTTTTCCAACTGGTTTCTATAATTATTTTCTTCGTATGATTGAGCCTAATTTAACATGGATTTTGAGTTCTAAATATCCTTAATACACTCATTTCCCTTAAAAACACAATATAATATATTTTTCTTATCTTTTATAAAACACTTGTAACATTTTTCTCTTAAAAAAAATTACTTTTTTTACTAGGAGGCCTATCTTTACGGTTAGAGCCAAGCCTCTAAACGACCCTGTTGGAATGTATTTAAATGGATAAAGTTGAAGATAACATTCCATGTGAATATCTAATTTATACTCACGGAGAAGTTAAATGATCACCGCCAAGAGTTCTCTGGATCATGCGGCTTTGAGTAAAGTTAATCTGAAAATGTTTGAGTTTTATTAATCGGAGTACAATTCCTAATAATAAAATATGTGGAAAAGTGTAAGCACAACGAAAAATACAATTAGCAATGCAAAATTTAAGCATATGATACATGAGTATTACTTTTTCCACCCTATGTCCTTCTCAAGCGCCCTGCCAAATTTACCAAATTGCCATCCGGAAACTTAAAGATGGGTCCGGACTATATATTCCGGACAGATTCGAAGTATAAAAGGAAGTTCACCCCCCATTTTTACAGTTTCACTTTTTTCTCTCTCTCTCTCTCTCTCTCTCTCTCTCTCTCTCTCTCTCTCTTCCCCTCTAATCCCAAAATCCAAACTACAAAAATCCAACCAAAATTGGTGTAATCTTGCTCAAACGGACCGCATTTCAACCCTTGATAAACATCACATGGAAGATTAGTTCGATTTCTCCATGCATGCAAGTAATTTGTACCGTTTTTTTTCTTCTGCACTGAAGCAATTTGGATTTCGTTTTCCAGACTGTATTGTTGCAATCTGGAAAATAAATTCCGGAAACACTCAATATTTGTTTTTAGCGCATGTTTTGTACTGTGGTTGTGCTGATTGTGTTGTGTGCATGTTACAGAAGGTCCGTCTTCTACTCGGCGCGTAAGGGAGGCATGGCATGCTTCCCGTAGGAGAGAGCATACCCAACGGATGGAGGAGGAAGGTGTTGTTCCTCCGACGAGTCGGGGTGCCAGAGGACGTCGTGCTGAAGTCGAGCCTGATGTCGAGCATCAGCAAGAGTATGACGAGATGGACGTGCATCAATTGGAGAAGGAAGAGCTTGAGGAGGAGCTTCAAGCAATGGACGATGGTATGGAAAACGCGTAGCCGCAACGAAGGCGAGCAAGGAAGAGGCGTGTGGTGGACCCTGACCCATTTGATGACTATCCTAGTGGCCCACACAACACTAGCTTGTTGTGGAGGTACCATGTGCACGTGGCCAGGAAGGCGTCTGATGGTGAGATATTTATTAATGTTAAACTTACTTTAATATGTTGTTAATCTTTGCGAAAATGATGTTTATATTCGTGAATTTAAGGTTTATTAATGTTACTTTAATAAATTGTTGAACTGCTCTGTTTGTGAAGCCATGAGTGTAAACTGATGTATAGGTATTATTTTTTATTATTTGCAGTGGCGTGGCAATATAAAATGCATCAACAACGGAAAGAAGATTATGACGATGCATGATAACGATACCACCCCTATCATGGCTGGACGGTGGTGGCGTCATAGACTGCAGGGCACCGGTCTTTCTTGGCTTCAGGATACCAGCTACTGCCTGATTGACCACGGTCTGGTTTGTGCTTTTGTGGAGAGGTGGCACGAGGAGACTTCGAGTTTCCACCTTCCATTTGGGGAGATGACAGTGACACTTGATGATGTGTCATGTTTGCTGCATCTCCCCATTGATGGCATGCTTCTGTCCCACGAGGCTATCACACGGGACGACGCGGTGGAGTGGATGGTGGAGCAGTTGGGGTCTGATCCGAGTGAATCTCTAGTTGAGGTGACTCGTACCAAAGGTGCACATTGTCGATTCAGCTACTTAAGGAGGATTTTCAAGGAGCGTATGTTGGAGCAGTTGGCGTTGGAGACTGAGCATGGTGTGACTCAAGAGGTGCGGAGGTTGCTGGACCAGGCTGTCCGCGTATATTTGCTATACTTGGTGAGGATCACGCTCTTCACTGACAAGAGCGCCACTATTGTGGATGTTGACTATCTGAGGTACTTTAGAGACCTTGAGCTTGTTGCTGGTTATTCATGGGGAGCTGCGACGCTAGCTCACTTGTATAGGGAGCTTAACAAGGTTGCACGTTGGAACTGCGGTCAGGTGTCAGGATACCTGACTTTGTTGCAGGTATAAATTAAAAATTATGTTTTGTTTTTTAAAATGTAAGTGTTTATTGTTTGTATATTTATATGTGGTTTTCATTGTTGCAGGCTTGAGTGTATCAGCACTTCCAAGGTATGGGAAGCAATGATGTCTGGGCACCGTATCGGGAGGATCGGGATCCACGCGCGATGCTTTTTGTACCACTATCTGGTTTGGGCACACCAGACAACTACAGAAACCATCTAGATAGGCTGGATCTGAGTGGTATTGTCATGGCCCCATATGGAGAGCACTGTGAGGCACGTCCATTTGAACGGGTCAGCCTTTACTCTGGATGGCTCAGATACGGAGACCGCATGGTGAGATATCTGTCGGAGCGGGTTCTTCGTCAGTTTGGGAGGGTTCAGACCATACCGAGACATCCCGCTGAGATTACACCTCCTGTGACTAATTTGGGGGAGATCTCACTCTGCTTTCAGCATGCTCTTGATCATGCGCTCACACCTGAGCAGTTGGGGCAACGTGCAATTCATGGCGTGGAGGCACTAGATGGATACATCGAGTGGTTTTATCACCATTCTCATCCACGCATGATTCTTCCTGGCATGCCGGTACTGGTGTCGAGGCCACCAGAGCGTGAGGTCCTTGATGTGCTTGCTACTCAGGAGGATGAAGAGCATGGGTACTTACAGCTTAGCGGAAGGATGAGCCGCATCAGAAACCATGTGTATGTTGTGATGTCCAGTGGTCTAGTGCCGCAAGGGTCTGAGGAATAGCAACATTTGGAGGATGTGTTGAAAGAGGTGCATGATAGGAAGATTTACCGTCGTCGGGGAGCTACTGAGGGTGGCAAGGGTGCCAGAGGTGGTGGCGGTGGTCTGAGTGTAGTTATTAGGGGTTGATTGTAATTTTTAATCATGTTATGTTATATTTGAATATTTTGGATGATTTTTAATTATGTAACACTTGGATAATTTTTATTTTTATGTTTTATTAATGTTTGAATGTTTGAAAATTATATTGTGTTGTTAATTGTTATGTTATAAGTTGAATTTTCTGTTTGAACAACTGGTCAAAGGCCAAAATGTTGGACTACATGCTCTAAAACAGAGGCTCAGCCAAAACAGATGGCTTCTGCCTCTGTGCTGATGCAGTTCGAATTACATAATCCGGAAGTTTGTACACTTTCCGGATTATGTAATCCGGAAACATCATTTCCCACCCCATTTGTTGACTTTCAACGGGGTGATTTACACATTTCGGATTAAACAATCCGAAAAGTGTAAAAAGTGTCCGGGTTATGTATTCCGAATCTATCCATTCAACATTGGCATCAACATACATCAAGGTTCTTTAAGTGCTAAAATCCATGAATTTGTCCGAAATTCATTTTCCAGAAGTTGTTCGGATTATATATTCCAGACTAGGGCTATTTTTGGAGAAGAGAAAAAAAAAAAGGGCGCGCGAGGAAAGACATAGAGTGGGAAAAGTAACACTCATGATACATTTGTAACAAAATCTTCGTTAGAAAATGAAAAGTTAATTTGAATCTTGCTTCTAATTTGATAGCCCAAAGTTGTGATTATTTATCTTCTCCCTTTAAAAATCACTCTTTACTTTAATTTCACGCTCGGAAATTTTAAGCGTGAGTTAACTCACGTTGATACTTTTAAAATAGGTTGAACCGACTTAAAAAGTGATTAGACCGATCTTAAAAATGTCAGCGTGAATTAACTCATGTTGACACTTTTAAGATCGGTTGAACTGACTTAAAAAGTGATTAGACAGTTCTTAAAAATGTCAGCATGAGATAACTCACGCTGAATTAAACGCTGAATTAAAGGATGAGAAATTTTGAAAGAGGTAAGAGCAATTTTTCGATTATTTGGAATCAACATAAGAGCTTGATAGAGAGAGATTGGAATGACACATGGAGTTTATGAGTGAAGATTGCACCGCGTTGCAGTTTTTTTATTGTGAATAGTGCAGAAAAATTCTAAAAAATATGTGGTTTCTCAACCGAGACAACAGGTTACCAGGTAAAAGAATAAAAGAAATGGATAAAGTGGCAAAATATCATTGGAGTGTGTTAAAATGTGTGACCTTAACATTTAACATATAGATAAAAAAAGATGGAAAATAAGAAACAAAACTGAATGAGTGAAATACACTGAAAAGTAAAGTGAGTTGAAAATATTACACGTCAAAAAGATGGTGACTCGAGTATACCAATGAATTTTCCACTAGACTATGGCAGTATTGGCATAAAAAATTGTTAAAAAATTGAGGTTTCTTTCTACAATGAATGGCATGTTTCCAATCAAAAAATTGATCAGTTGTGGCAAAATTTGATAACCCATTTCTGATTGGCAGCTCTATACAAATCTCTCCCTCTCTCTACACAGAACAATCATCAGATTTACTTGAACAGATCTATGACTACTAATATGCCCTGCTATTAACTATTTCTAATCATTTCTGGCTGCACTAACTATTCTAATTATCATACAAGCTTCAAAGTGTGGAAACTCTTTATCAGAAGTGGTAACGCGGTTAGTCAGTACTCAGTAGTCACCTCCTATCACCACAGCATGTTGCGCGTTTTAACTCCTGAAGTTTGTGCCACAAACATAGCAACTCCCTAGGACCTTGATAATGGGCAACCACATAACCATCCTTGCAACCTTCATTATAAACTCTGCCCTCATTCTCGTATCGAACTTCAAGACCTTCCTTCTTCATGTCTGCGATCCAGATTCCCATTGCAACGTCTTCTAATTTAAACATCTGCAAGACAGTTTTAGAATTGGCTGAGTGTTCACCTATATGCTTGCAATGCTTTTGTACATAACACATTTAGAGGCCACTAGAGATATTTTACATTTTGAGCAAATAAAGGATTTTACATACCTTCAAATGATTCTCTTTGTATTTCTTGTAAACTGTCCTTGCTATGTCATGTGAAACCACATAACCGGGACCATGTGCCCATGGAGGATAAGTTCCTTCGCTCCATTCCTTTACAATAGCATTAGCATACAATAAGATAGTGTTATGTCCGTTTAAAGTAAGTAGAGAAGAAAATGAACAAAAACAAGATGCAAATGAAAACTACAGAAAAAATGATAACAAGTTAACGGCGACTTTAAATATCAAATATTTATGATAAATAAATCAAATAAAAAAACGGATTATATGCAAATAGAAGTTGCAATCTGATAGTGTTGTAGCAACTAAGCATTTCAGTCCAATCTCATATACTTTCTCACCGAGTTTCTAACAATGTAAACTGTTCTGGAAATTGCCATTTTCCGATACTAAGCATATGATAATTGACGAAAATGCACCAACCCATGGACCATGACTGAATAACCAAGTTTCGATCCAACCATGGGAATTTACATTCATTATAAGCTCTTTAGTTTGTATGAATAGACAATATTTGTACAAAGACCAATACATTCATCCAAGATCTATTTAAAAGCACGTCCAATCAATAAACATTGCATATACCATATTCCATAAACTTAAAGACAGAAACTAGTAAAGTAAATAAAATGTAAGAAGGATTAGTCTAGAAAGAGAAGATATCATTACCTCTTGGCTGATGTACCATTTGCTATCAGGATTTCGATGAGGCTGGGAATCTGAATTGATGAGTCCATATAGTAACCCATGAGACACATTGATCCTCTTCAAAGAGGCTAGCACTATATCTACACGAACAAATGCATCATCATCTGTCTTCATGACAAACTTCGATGAAACAACCTGTGTCTGTTCAAAAGATATTGCCAATGAGAAGGGGAAAGATTTTCCTGCCAAGCCAAAGAAAATACAAGACAACGGACATTACCCCGAAAATACATATTGCTAAAGATTTCCAGGTGATGAGGCTGTAGTAGTCAACAAACGGCATCAACTGTATGTCTCCATACGTTTGTGCTTCTTTCCACAGTTCTTCATTAACTATTTGGCTTTTATGCTGCATCAAATCAAACATCAGACCAATTCAGCAAAATCCAACAAGTAACACTATTAACAGAGAATTTTGTAAAGTTGCAATCATGTCCATTTTGATTTTCTTTAGGATGGATGAAAAGGCTACAGAGTGTGTGTATATACTAGAAACAAAAAAACTTAAATGGAAACAAATGTATAAGTATATTTTGTAACAATTTTGAATTTTGAAGACCACCAATTCAGAAAAATACAATAAAAGTTCTATTTATATTATGATAATTGTTATATGAAAAGGAGATTTTACTCAATTCTACTAATATTAAGAATCGTGTGAGAAGAACACAAGTAACACCTACCAAACCAACAAAGAAGCGCACAGCTGTTGAACTTGATCTAACTGCATTGTACTGCATCCAGGTTCTTCTAACAGCCATCCGTCGCTTAAAATTGTTAGCTGTAGAGAAAACACCAATGAAGAGATCCAACGGGGCCTGTGCAGATAGAGGACTTGCTTTCAATAATTCCAGATCAACAACATGCTCTGAATCCTCTGATGTAGGCAGACCACTTGCAAGAATAGATTCTAGTTTTAGGTCCCCAGAAATTTTGATCTCACTGACAAGCCATGGCTCCAAAGTCTGAATCATAATTCATAACCAGCAAAGTTAGTCAAAATATAAAAACAAAAGTTATTCAATATTTAATATTAAAAAAGTAGAAGCAAGAGAGAGAAAGTACTTCGCGAAAAGCAAATGAAGTTATGTGTTTTCCATCAACTGTCATCTGGATTCCCTCTGATCCCACTCTAATGGTTGCAACAAAAGGGTATCCTTGCTTAAAAGGGAAGTATTTTCTCTTAATTGATTGCTCTTCAGTTGCTGAAATTTGTCTTGAAGTGTGGGAATGCATGCCACCCGTGTAAAGATGGCTAATGTTCTTCCCAACAATCTTATTGCACTGCTCCAACTCATCAACTGGCATAAGAAACAACAATATAAATAAAGGAAGTTGAAAGAAGTTATGCAAAAGCACATTATGGCATTTACAACATCTGGATCAGCAAAAATCATATAGATAAAGTTTTAGCACTACAAATTAATTATGATTGATTTCAGAATCATTAGAGGAAACTTTGACTTCAAATATGATGAACACGGATTTCTATTGATGTTAATGAGAGTATTTTTTTACCTTTCTTAACCTCTGTAGATTCAGGGGATGGACATCGTTCCTCTTCACCCCAATCATGAGCTACTGTCCAGGTGTTTTGGACAATTACTGGATCTTCGGTGATTTTATCACCATGAAGCCTAACATTGTAGTGCAAGATAACTGGGGGATCAGGCTCCCCAGGGATTGGTTCACCAGTCAAATCTATCCGAAAATTACCTAGAATACCATTTGGAATACCAATTACAGTAATCGAAGAACCCTGTGTCAGACCACAAGGTAATTGCAGTCTGTAACTACTATTACCAAGTTCAGTAGAATTCATCTTATTAAGAAAATGGGGACACTGTTTCTTTTTTGCTCTTGAACTATCATTGCCATGACCTTGCTTTTGCTCTTCAACTGAGGAAACAAGACTATTCCACGCACTGGCAGCTTCCTTGATAGCTTCTGTTGCACTAGGTAAACCCTGAACATGATCAATTAAGTGTTTCAAATGGTTCCATGTCTGCAGAGTTTGCTGCTCTTGTTTGGAAAAGTTGTTCCTGGCAAAGAGGCTAGATACTAAAATGTCCGCAGAAATAACTTGAGAAGTGGCAACTGGATTTTGAATAGCAGGCGGAATCACAGGATTAATCCATTCTAGAGGATTAGTACCATTAATTAAGACAGGTATAGTTAAATAACCTTCACCAATAGGATTTTTCATGACCCCATATCGCAGGATCATAAGCATAAACAGTGTAAAAGATGAGGCAATCAGAACTCCTCCGTACAACTTCTTCATCTTGATGATCCTACAAATGAAACAATATCCCTATGTCTTTATGGTACTTGATCATAAGGATGCCAAATTACAACCAAATTGATCATTGTCTTTCAGACAACTCCTTGTCGTAATTGCGTAGCGAAAAATGGTAGAGTAAAAACAATAAGGAACACAGATATAGTAAAGTTAACTTTTTTTCTTCAAGTCTGCTGTCTATATGATACCAACCAAGTAACTATCAGCCTTTAGAAGCGTGTTTGGTAGACTGAGATATCCACCATGAAAACTACATCAAAAGCACGTCAAATGTAGCAAGCATGCTGAACCTGAATTCAAAACAATAAGTTCATATAATTATGCCTTTAAATATTACAGTAGATGTGAATAAAATAAATCAAACATAGTTATCTGTCGATATGATTAATAAAATCAAAACCAAGTGTATGATCCTTTTTTCACATAAAGAAACATACCACCTTTTGTTAGGATACTACACAAACAAAATAATGAAAACACCACAAATCAGTACAAATAGGATTTAAACCAAAATTAAGATGTACGATCTTCAAGTGAACAAATCATGTATCCTAACATTCCCGTGAAAAAAGAAAACAAATATTGTCTCGTAACAAAATCATGTTGAAGTGTCTCAAAATCTGATACAAGAGGTCATGCTACACAGATGTTGCAGCATATGTGAGCCTGCTACAATTTTGCATAAGGTTGTTACATTCTGTTACAAATTACAATCATATAATGGTCGTAACCCGATTTAACAAAATTATATTTTCAGCAGAGCTTGAATACAAGGGTCTTATAAATAGCATTGATTATCTTTTATGTGGGTAGGCAATCTAAGTAAGATATAAGTGAGGCATATTGATGTAAACTCGCTACATTGTAAAAAGAAAATTAGAAAGATCGAGTGCAAGATCAAAGGTAAATGAGAAAAAAAATTGTGAAAAATCTAAGACTGAATTGCGTTAACTCTTGGTGTTCAATTTCTTCTCTTCTCTGTTTAATATGACTACTGTTTTAATTGTTTTTCAGATGTTTAATATTACTACTGTTTTAATTGTTTAATATGACTACTGTTTTAATATTACTATTTTGTTCAGTTATCAGTTTTGTGTGCATCTATTTGTTTGCTCTTGTTGTAATTGGTTTCAAGCCTTAATTCACTAACATATCAATAGTAATCAAACTCAAGATTATCTCAAAAAAAGTTGAATTTTTTACATTCCGTGACGTGAAGTAATATGAATCACAACTTTTTTCCAATTGAAACTCTAAGATTTATCATTTCTTTGGGAAATTTTGCTAGTATCATCTGATGAAGATGTCATCTACACAAGCACCACACACGGCACAGACACCGACACATCAGCATCAATAATAATTTAAAAAAAATACAAAATTCAATGTAACCAGACACGTCTTCGATCAGAAGTGTCGTGGTACATAGGATATTATTTCCTATCATCAGACATTTTCCTGTTGTTAGTCAATTCCCTTTAGGGCATTCTATTCAAATTTAATGCAGCCACTTTGAATAAAGTTTGGTATCAATAAATAAATGTTTCCTAGTCAATGGCCATCCTAGGCAAACAACAACCCTATATTTTTGGTCAACATAGTAATACGATAATTCATATTTATATTCCATTAGAAATTTGAATCGTCAAAATAATAACAATAACAACAACAATAATTCCCCTAAAAAAATAATAACAATAAAAATTAGGAATTAAAACAAATAAATTGATAATGGCTTGATGACACAAAAATAAATCACAGAAAATAATAAATTACATTTAATCTAAATCTCAAATGATGCATTAATCACAAACATATAACACCTCAAAATCACTTTCTGAAATCAATTACCGATTTAATCTCAGATCTTACTAAATTCATGGTTTTATTTTTACACAAATTCAGCATTAAATCTACTAAAATAACTAAATGGACAAATGCATGTATAAAAGAAAATATCTAGAACTTTTTTATATATTTATATTTATATTATATATATCCGTGTGTGAAAATTCCAGAACTTTTTTTTTTGACAATGAAAATTCTAGAACCTTATTAAACGCGTTAATTTTCAAGCTTCTTCGAAAACTATTTGATCTCAAATTAAATTCTAAAGCATGAATCACAACAAAAACGTGAAAAACAAAAACAAATCATGAACAATAATTAGCATAAAAATATTAAAGCGGTTAAAAAATTACAGTTAAATTCTGGAAAATTTGTACAAGCATCTGAACGAAAAGCAAGTAAAAACAGAGTCAAAAATCCGAAAGAAATTCGAAGAAATTAGAACGAATCGAGGTTGAAAAGGAAGTAGAATCGCAATGTAAAGTGGTGAAGGAGAAAGAGAAAGAGAGAGTGAGAGAATCGTTGTACCTTGTGAGAGATTTTCTCGAGAAAATGGCGGAAAATGCAGAGAGAGAAAGAGAAAGTGAAGAGAAAGAAAGTGAAATTGTTGTTTCAGTGTTTTGTTAAGTTTGAAGCTTCTTTTTTCTGATTTTGTGTGTTTTTCTTCTTCAATGTTCAAACTTATTAGTGTACGAATTACGAAGTGATTGAAAGAGAAATAAATATTAAAAATAGAAAATAATTAATTATATATTTGGAAAAGGAAGATAAAAATATGTTAAAGAAAGAGACGCGTAATTGAAAAGTAAAAACATCGAGACATTCGGACACCGTTTTCTCCGGTGTTATCAGATTTTTCGGATTGAATTTGAAGGGTAAATATGTAAATATATATGTGTACAGTAAGATTAATTCTGATACATTATAGGAAAAATTAATACTGTTAACAAATTATGATTCCCCCTTCCCTAAAAAAAAATTCATAATTCCCTTAAGAAAAATCAAATTATAGTATAAGTGATTTTTCCTCAAAAATAAAATTGTTTGTTCCATTAAAATAAAAATTTGGAAGTAATGTTTGTTAACATGATCATCTCAACAAATACTTATGCCTAAAGTGACATTAAAAATTAAACCTTTTAAAGTTAATAACTTTTTAAAAAAAGGATAAGATGAGAGGCAACGAGCGATTAGGATGCGGGAGCTCTAGGGCTAGCTTCGGGCAACCGCGCCGGAGCTTTTCTCTGGCAGAGAGACATCATGGGGGGAGTGGGGTCCAGCCAGGGTGGCAGATATCGGGGGGATAGGGGTTATTGGTCTGCGGCGAGGTCTAGGAAGAGGAAAGCGACGGAACAGGATCACAGAGGACGGGACAGGTCAGACGGTTCAGAGGATCATCGAGGAACGACGACAGGTTATAGACAGGATAGGTTTCAGGTTTCTGGACGAGGTTTTTTAGGAGAGCAACGTGATAGGTTTGTGGTAGAAGGCAAAGGAAGGAACGACGAAGACAGCTTCTCCAACAAAGCGGGAGGACGCATTGCATCATCAGAATGGCATGGTGCGATGGTGTCTGACAATCATCCAGGTTACAAAGCTTCTTTTTATGTTATGAATTTTTCGGATAATTTACCATTGTTTCGATTACGTCAAGCTTTTGAAGTCTGTGGTATTCTATCCGACGTTTTTGTTGCTCGACACCGTAATGCTAGAGGTCAGGAATTTGGGTTTGTTAGGTATGTAAATGTGAAGAACGAGAACAAACTTTCTCAGGCTCTAAATAACGTGTGGATTGGGGAATGTAGGGTTTGGGCTAGAGAAGCTCGGTATGACCGATTCGCACATAATGACTCAATCGTTGGTATACCGAAGGAGGTTGTGAGGAAGGAGACGGCGGGGGTTAGGCCTGTACGGGTTCAGAAAGGAGAGGGAGTCAATAAAATAAGGTTGGTGACGAAGGGGTTAGAGAAACAGATTGATGGAGAAAGCATGGTTAGAATTGGGAAGGTGGAAGTGCCGGTAGGTGGAGGAGGAAAGAAACCGAAGGTTAGGAGGGTGAACGAGGGAGACGGAGGTGTGTTAGCGATGTCGAGGGAGGAGGGGAAAGGGAAGGACGTGAATGTGAAGGTGGTGGCGGAAGCAGGTTTTATGAAATCTCAACAGCAATCGAAAGTGAAGGTTAAGGAGAGGGTACAAGCAAACGCTACTGCTGTTAACAGTAATGCTCCTTTCCATTTTGTTCCGGTGTACAACTCCGCTGTTGAGGATAGGAAATGGGTAACATCATGTATGATTGCTACGGTGCACGTGGGGGATTCCGTTGTGGCACTTCAGCAACGCGTTGAGGATGCTGGTTTTCCTTATGTTGTAGTCACTCCGATGGGGGGTGCTAGGGTGTAACTTCATTGTTCTGGTGACAAAGATATTTGGCAGGTGTTTCATGGGGCAATTGATTTTTTCTCCATGCTTTTTTCTAGTGCTCTTAAGTGGTCAGTGGAGGAGGTTCGATACGAACGAGGGGCATGGTTGCGAGTATATGGAACTCTCGTTCATGCTTGGAATGAGAATTTCTTTCGTTTATGTGTTTCCGGATATGGTAGATTTATTCACGCAAAGGAATGCACGGTTGATAAAGCTCGCTTAGATTATGCACGTATTCTTGTTTCAACGTCACATTTAGAGATTTTGAATATGACATATGAATGTGTCATTGATGGGAGGAAATATGTCATTAAATTGGTGGAGGAATGGGGTTGTCATTTGGGAGAGGATGCTCTTATGACGGTGGTTGATTCTTCACCGGAAGCATCTTGTAATCCAAATGATGATGTTGGTTTGGAAGAGGTTCAAGGAGAGTGGGAGTTGGACGACTTAGTAAACGACTTACAGAAAGAGTGGAGCCAACATGAAGGTAAGAAGGAAGCTTCTTTGAATTCTCATCATTTATCACCGAAGAATAACAATGTGGAGGAATGCAATTTAGAGTTTTTTGAGGTGCAACTCTCATCGGTTCTACAACCTGTGTCGATGCCAAAAAACGATGTTGTTAAATGTGCAAGATTCAATAAATCGAAGCAAGCAGTGAGGGTGTCAGAAGTTTCTAATATGGGACCATGGAGTATAGACTGGTTGCCGCAATAGAAACCTATTTCGGAAGGAGGTGTCGTTTTCTCATCCACTTGTGATGTTTGCAAATCCAAACAGGTGGAGCATGTAAACGAAAAGTCTATTTCTTTATCAGGTAACGTTACATCAAAGAAAAAGAAGGTTGGTGTTGTACACAACTCAGTTGGTTTTATGAAAAAAATTGTAAGGATGCCGGCAAAGGACCGTAAGCAGATTTTAAAAATTTTGAAAAAACAAAAGCGGAAAAGGAAGGTATATGTCGTGAATGCATCATCAAAGGCTACAGCAGATTCAACGACGGTCTCTACGAAAAATTCTTTTTCATATGTGGAAAATGATTGGGTGAATTGGGTACATTTACATGGGGAACCAAAGTTGGTGGCGGAGGATGTGGGGGTGAAATATCATTGTGACACGTCGAATACTTTTAATTTGTTATCGAGGGAGGGGAGGAGAGATTGGAGGGCGGCTAGAGGTAGTGAAGTGGCGGATGATGTTGATGGGGGGGGAGAAGACCGAGTAGGTTGTGTGGTGTGGGGTAGGTGCAGTGGTGGGCAGGGGTGGTCGGAGGTTCCAATGAAGATTCTTACGTATAATGTGAGGGGGTTAGGCGGAGGTGAGAAGAGGGAGGAGGTGCGGAGGTTAGTCTTAGAAAAGCATCCTATGGTGTTGTGTTTACAAGAGACCAAGTTATAGGTGATGAATGATGTGATCTTAAAATCATTTTGGGGTAATAATCCGGTTGGTTACTCTTATCAACCTCAACTGGGACGTCTGGTGGCTTGGTTACAGTGTGAGATGCCTCCCGGCTGGATGTCTGGTTCTCAATGAGCTTTAAACATGTTTTGATCATAAAAGGAACGGTTATAGATTCAGGCGTCGAGTTTATTATTTTCAATGTGTATGCACCTTGCGACCTGGCAGCTAAAAAGGACTTGTGGGAGCGGATGCGGCCGCTTGTACTTAACAACAATGATCTCTGTTTGTGTGTCTGTGGGGACTTTAATTCAGTTTGTTATGTTGAAGAGAGGAAAGGAAGAGGTTTGGGTTTCAGACAGGTGGATGCAGATTTATTTAATAAATTCATCAACGACCGTTTACTTATTGACTTACCCATTTGCGGTCGGTTATTCACATGGTATCGAGGTGATGGAATTTCTATGAGTAGACTGGACAAGTTTTTGCTCTCGAGCAAGTGGTGCGAGAAATGGCCAAACTGTATTCAAGTTGCTTATCAGCGGGGTCTCTCTGATCATGTTCCTTTGTTATTACATATCGATGACGCTAATTGGGGTCCTCGTCCGCTTAGGATGCTTAAATGTTGGTCAGATTTACCAGGTTATACAGACTTTGTTCGAGCTAAATGGGGAACCTTCAACTGCGAAGGCTGGGGCGGTCATGTGTTAAAGCAGAAACTTAAGTTGATGAAATTCAGTCTAAAGGAGTGGCATCAACAACATTTTCAGAATATGGGGCGACGGATGACAGAGGTGTGTTGGACATTAAAGCAGAGTTGTTAGTGCTTTCGGATGAGGAGGCAGCTGAGCTTCATGAGTTGTCTGTCAATTTGCATTCCATGGCTCGCTTACAGAATAGTATTAATTGGCAAAATTCAAGAATGAATTGGCTTGAGGAAGGGGATGCTAACTTTAAATTTTTTCATGGGTGTATGTCTAATCGACGGCGTCAAAATGCAATTAATATGGTGTCTGTTGAGGGTGTCAGAGTCGAGGGGGTTCAGAATGTCTATGCGACTGTTTTCCCTCATGTTTCAAATCATTTTAAGTCGTTAGGAGCATATCGGCCAGGGGTGGAGGGACTTCATTTTCGACAGATATCATGGGTGGAGGCGGCCAATTTAACAAAACCCTTCACCCGTGAGGAAGTAAAGAGGGCAGTTTGGGATTGCGATAGTTTTAAGAGTCCGGGTCCCGATGGTGTCAGCTTCGGGTTCTTAAAAGATTTTTGGGATTTATTACAGGAAGATTTTATGAGATTCTTGGTGGAATTCCATAGAAATGGGAAGTTGACTAAAGGCTTGAACTATACTTTTATAGCTTTAATTCCAAAGGTTACTTGCCCGCAAAGGCTTAATGATTTCCGGCCTATCTCTTTGGTCGGGTGTTTGTATAAGGTCCTGGCTAAAGTCCTTGCGAATAGGCTTCGTTCTGTGGTGGGCAGTGTGGTATCTGATTCTCAATCTGCTTTTGTCAAAGGAAAACAAATTTTAGACGGTATTTTAATTACTAATGAAGTGGTTGATGAAGCAAGGCAAAAACATAAGGAGTTACTATTGTTCAAAGTGGATTTCGAAAAAGCGTATGACTCGGTTGACTTCAAGTATTTGGACTCTGTCATGGCTAAAATGAATTTTCCAAGAATTTGGCGGAAATCGATTTTTGAATGTGTTGGAACGGCAACAACGTCGGTTTTAGTGAATGGCTTCCCCACGGAGGAGTTTCCTATGGAGAGGGGCCTTCGTCAGGGCGACCCTTTGTCTCTGTTCTTATTCCTTTTGGCTTCAGAAGGGTTTAATGTCCTCATGAACGCGATGGTAGGGGCAGATTTGTTTCGAGGGTACGGTGTTGGGCAAAATGATGAGGTGCGGCTGACACACCTTCAGTTTGCGGACGATACTATTATTATTGGTGAAAAAAATTGGCAGATGTGCGTACAATGCGAGCCCTGTTGTTACTTTTTGAGGAGATTTCGGGGTTGAAAGTGAACTTTAACAAAAGCATGTTGACGGGTGTAAATATTCTTGATACTTGGTTGTCCGAGGCGGCTTTGGTGATGAACTGTCGTCGGGGTTCGATTCCTTTTGTCTATCTGGGGCTGCCTATTGGTGGTGATTCTAGGAAACTTTCTTTTTGGAAACCTGTTGTCGATCGCATAGTCTCTCGCCTGTCGTCGTGGAACCACAAGTTCCTCTCCTTTGGTGGTCGCCTGGTACTTCTGAAGTCGGTCCTGTCTTCTCTTCCGGTTTACTTTCTTTCCTTTTTCAAAGCCCCTGCAGGTATAATTTCCTCTATTGAATCTATTTTTTAAAAAAAAAAATTGGGGGAGTTGTGAGGATAATAGGAAAATAGCCTGGATAAATTGGGAGTCTATTTGTACTCCGAAGGAGGAAGGAGGGTTGGGGGTGCGGAGGGTGGGAGCTTTTAATTTATCTTTGTTGGGGAAGTGGTGTTGGAGGATGTTGGCGGAGAAGGATGGTTTATGGTATCGAGTTTTGAAAGCTCGGTATGGGGATGAGTGGGGGCAGTTGAAGGAGGGCGGTTCTCACTATTCGACTTGGTGGAGGTCGATGTGTAGGATTCGTGAGGGTTTAAGAGACGGTGTTGGGCGGTGGTTTGATAATAACATTCGCCGTGTGGTGGGAGATGGCAACGATAATTTCTTTTGGCAGGATACATGGGTGGGGGAAGTTCCTCTAAAACTAAAATTTCCCCGCTTATATGAGCTTGCTTTGAATAAGAAGTGTTCAGTGGCGGAGGTGAAGAGGGACATAGGTGCGGTTGTGGGAGGAGAGAGGGTGTGGCGGCGTCACTTGTTTGCTTGGGAGGAGGAGAGCGTGAGGGAGTGTTCTATTTTACTTTACAACACTGTTTTGCAGGATAATGTTCATGACGCGTGGCGTTGGTTGTTAGATCCTATTCACGGTTACTCGGTGAAGGGAGCTTATTATTTTCTTACCACTACCGGTGATTCTTCGGATAGGATTATCGTTGATGATGTCTGGCAAAAGCATATTCCATCAAAGGTGACTGTGCTCGTGTGGCGGCTTCTCCGTAATCGACTTCCTACGAAAGATAATTTGGTGCGGCGACAAGTCATTCCCATAACAGATACGGTTTGTATTACAGGTTGTGGAGGGTAGGAAACTTTAGCACATTTGTTCTTACACTGTGACATATTCAACTCTTTTTGGCACCATGTATGGTGCTGGTTACATATTTCTTCGGTGTCCCCTGGTAACATCAGACACCATTTTATTCAATTCACTTCAATGGCGGGGCTGCCTAGATTCACTCACACATTTATGAAAGTAATTTGGTTTGCTTCTGTTTGGGTAATATGGAAGGAAAGGAGCAACCGTGTGTTCCAAAACACGGTCACTATCCCTTCGGTCCTTGTTGAACAGGTCAAATTAAATTCTTTCTTATGGTTAAAGTCAAAACAAGTGAATTTTGCATATAGTTATCATGATTGGTGGCAAAATCCTATTCTTTGTATGGGTGTCCACTTGTAATTTGTTTCTGTTTTGGTGGTGGTTACTTGCTGCAGCCACCTGGATCTTGTAAATACTCTTGGGTGGTTTGTCATTTGCACACCTTGTGCGGGGTGAATCATTGTTGTTAATATATCCCATTTTAGTTTGTTAAAAAAAAAATGTAATTTCATTTCTGGCCTTTTTAAGATGCAAAATTGTTTATTAAATTATTATAATCGACTACCAAATCAAAGTATAATTGTGATGGAGAGTAATAGATGAAGAGAAAGAAGCTATACAACGTTAATTGTTGAAAATTGCAATGTATTACAACAAACATATACATGTTAATGCTTTGTTAAAAAAATAAATATATCACCATAGTTAAGGAATGTGTTTGTGGACTTAGGTCACTTGATAAAGGATAATGCATATTACATTCGAAGATCGGGGTTTGAATCTTGAAAATCTCACTTATTCATCTTTAAAGTGAATTTTTATGACAGTGACAATCAGACTACTTAACAAAAAAAAAACATAGTTAAGGAGTATGAATCACAAAAGTAATTAACACTTATGTGGAAACCACAAATGTTAAAAAACGGTTGTTGTTATCTCATTATTACTAATAATAATATACACTAGTTGCATAGTTCAGTTGGTAGGACAATGCATTATTATATGCAGGAGTCGGGGTTCGAACCCAGACACCCCACTTATTCACCTTTTAAGGTGAATTCTAACCACTAGGCTACCTGACCAAAAAACAATAAAAAATATACACTACTTAAAAAAATTGAGGCTTAAAACAAGTGAGATATTTGTGTCGAATCTCAACCTTTGTATGTATATAATGTAGCGTCTTTATCAACTATACTAAACTCACAGGCATATGAGTTATACTGATCAAATAGTTGAGGCGACCCTACTGATTAAATTAAAACATTCCTAATACGTTGAAATCCTTTAAAAAAATACTTTTCGAAAAAAAAACGAGGGTAACTTTTGAGAATGTACTACAATAATGTTTTCATTTTCTAATTGGATTTTTTAATCAATATTAATATTATATGTTAAATGTTAATACACAAATACTTGCTAAAGTGAATTAATCAAATGCGACACTCAAAACAATATCCAATAAACCTTTTATTTTGATATGTTTTAACGAGTTCATTTTTTAATTGATAGAGCATGATTTATTTTTTTCAAGGTATGATAAAGCATGGATATTATTTTAATTGATAGGTCCATGTGAGCTTAACTCAGTTGATAAGGACAATGTATAATATATGTAAGGTTTGGGGTTCGAACCCGAACATCACCAAAAAATTATTTTAATTGATAAAATCATAAATATTTTGATAAAATGATTCAGGAAAAAAATAGTAATAGAAAATACGATTAAACTTTTTTGGGAGAAAGTATATGGTTTGTTTGCTCATCAATACTTGCTAATTCACGTGTATCAAATGCAATGAGAAATTAATTACATTGCTTTATTAATTAATGACTTTGTTTTAATTAGACAAATTACTATTAATTAATGGGTTATTTATGCTAGTATTCAATAAAAGGAAAGGCTAACCATATGACGCTGGTTAAGGATACTAAAAATAAAAGTTATACATTAGCTTTTTTTATTAATGAAGTTATATAGTAGTTATTGTAATGAAAATTGCGTAATCAATCCATAAAAAATTAAAAAAGTTTCTTTTTAAGTAATAACTTTTATTTTGTATCTTTAATCATGCCCGAAGGCACCAGTTAGCATGACCCTTCAATTAATAGTATGTCTATATTATGTAATTAATAATTTTTTGTCTAATGAAAGCAAATGAACCAAGACATTTGAAGAGGCAAGTCTGGGTCACAAGTGGTTTGAGAGATCACCACTTCAGGCCTTAAACAAATATTTCAACCTAAAACCTTGAAGAGGCAAGTCTGAATCATAAGTGGTCTGGGAGATCACCACACCAAGCCTTAAACAATCATATAAGTGAGAGAAACACCACATTTTAACATAAAACCTTAAGACATTAGGTTTATAGGTCCTCTCGCATATAAAATGTTCAACATTCATTTTTTATCTGATGTGAGACATATTACTCATACTTAATATATCATGAAAGACCGATGTTGAAGCCTTTTTGCTCCTTTATATCACTAATGAGCTTAAATAGGTTGATTTTAAATTTCAAACGACTTTAAGCTTTTTTAAAATTTCACGCTATTTTAGTATATAAGATGAGATACTCCTTTATTCTTTTTTAGTTGTCTTTTCGATGTTTTTTAAACATAATAAAAAAACTAATATTTTTTATTTTTATTTTTTATAGATTTTTACATTCGTATGATATATTTAGCGATTTATCGTCTCATTCCACTTATTTTTTTCCTATTTGTAACAAATAAGAGTATTATATATTAACTAAACAACGTTATTTAAATTTTGAAAATTACAAATAAGTAAAAATAAAAATGCATACAAAGGTCACAAAGTAAAAATGGTCGAAGAAATTATTGAAAATACGGACATGCAGATTTTTTTTTGAAAGAAATACCGACATGCAGATACACTACTACTAAACATAACCAAAACTTCTTTTTTTTCAATAACCGAAACGTTATTTTGACTAAACATAATCAAAACTTATTTATTCACCAAAAAAAAAAAATCAAAACTTATTTATTTTATTTTTTTTTCAATAACCGGAACTTTATTTTGTTTTGACCTATAATGGAGTAACATAGCATAAAGGCTTAATTGCATGTTTGATCCCTTATGTTTATTTTAGTTTTCAAGCTGATCTCTTGTGTTTTAAAAGTTTCAAGTTGGTCCCTTACGTTTTAAAAGTTTCAATTTGGTCCAAAACGTTACTCACATTGTAATAAGTTAGTTCCTTTCGCGATATGATATTGAGTTTAATAAAACCAAAAAAATTAATAAGAGGTTTTAAACTGATTTTGTATATAAGTTAAGTTTTATCACCCATATTGTCAACCCAAATCTTTAAACGTTAAGTGATGAAAGAGACAAACTTATTCCAATGTGGGTAACATTTTAGATTAACTTGAAACTTTTAAAATATAAGGGACCAACTTAAAAACTAAATAAACTTAAGGAATCAAATATGCAATTAAGTCATAGTATAATCACAGTCAAAATAAAACATAAAACATCGGTGTAAATAAAATAATCACAGTCAAAATAAATCATAGTCATAGTATAATGATCACAGTCAAAATAGTCTCCCCAATTATTCGTGTAAAATGTTTTGATTTACCAAAAAAGATTTATGAAGGATGAATCATGTGAACTAAATTTTGGTATGATTTAATACGAGCATATATATATAAATCATTAATTATCCAAGTTTGAATATCTATGGTTTAACCTCTAGAGAGAATGTCAAATTTCTCCTTTTAAAGATTATTTATTTTTCCTTGTTCTTGACCTGGTCCATTTCTTCTTTGTTCTTGACCTGGTCCACTTCTTCTTGGAGCATTCATAGTATACCAAAAAAACACCCGAACATTATTTTTTTTCTCAGGTAATGTCTAGAAACCCACTTGCTGGCATTGCCTTTGCCTAATTTTTATTTTCTTAATTGTTAGGTTCTTTTTTAATAATAATTTAATTGAACTAATGAATTTAGCGTTACAAACGAAAGTATAAGCTAAAACACCAATAAATTCCTATAAAAAAAATATACTATTAGGATCTTACTACTGTATCATTTTTGGTTGGAAAATTTCTTTTTGTATAAAAAATTATTTGTTTGATCTAAATCAAATTCCATAAATAAAATAAGTTTAATACTACTACTAATTGTGAAAGTGGCAGGCATAGCCGGCAAGAGAGTTATTTCCTAAAATGCCCATATTCTGCCATAAGCTTCGTTTGCTACCTATCAGGTGATATGTAACTTTCGTACTTAACTTAAAAAAACAAACTTTCATATTTATTATTAATATTTTTTAAGGGTTTTTTTTATTTTTAAAATGTAACTTTTGCTACCATCCAGCAGTAACACCTCGTTCTTGTTATGAAGAAACACAAAGCATTCAACAATTGCAAGCGTTATTTTTTTACCAAATAGGTTAGTAGCTAAACTCATATGTTTAATGGTGAAAAGTGAAGAATCTTCTATTCAAACTAATGGTCTTTATATATTAACGTTTTTATAGCTATCAATTGAATTATATTTCTAATGATAAATTTTAGATATCTTAGAGTTTAGTTAGATACCGGAATCCTTAGACAAAATTTATTTAAATATTTAAATTTATTTTAATATAAAAATGTGACATATCGTTGCATAATTGGATGGGAAGTATATATTCAACTAAACTTTATCTTTAAAAAAAAAAACTAAACTTTATGAATTTCATATATAATACGACAAACTTTATTTACAAGTTACTAACTAAACACAATGATTTTCCTTTCTTTTTGGATCATTATTGAATTTTTATATTGAGTCAGGCAACAGAAATTTGTTGGTAGCTTTCAATATTGTATATGTGTGTAGGTCGATGGATTCATATGAAGTTAAGCATTGCCATTTGTTATTGACATCTCACCTAAGAATAAGAATGACATTGTTGTTGCATTGCAGGCTTCAAGCAAACTAAATAAAGGGTAATGTGCTCTAGTAAGTTTAATCACATTGGGATGTTCGATTTTGTCGTGTCATAGGTGGGTGTAAAACAATAAAATTGTTTTCAATTTTCATCCATCCATTCTTGTTTACATGGACCACTTTGCTTTTTGTCGCTTGGGATGTCTTATGTGGAAATTTACACTTTTTTTATACAGATCTAATGCAAATAGGAGAAGGGTATTTTGATGGGGCAGAATTTAAACTTTTTTTACTCAAGGTATTTAGCCTATTTTATCAAACTTTATTTTGACATTTATTGGTTTCAAATTAAGTGGCTTGGATGAAACAGATGCGACCTTTCAACATTTCCTTACATAGATTTCTTATTTGCAAAATGGTGATTAAATCATTAAACAATTTCATCTTTAGCAAAATGCAAAAGATTCCATTGTAATGTTATTTTCACATCGCCTTATTATATCACATAACTTAAAATCATAAAAATTGATAATTCGTTCTTCCTGTTGATATTTTGTAAAATTGCAGCAGAAAAAAAAATTAAGAATTTTACTCGTTCACACTTTGAATTTCCACCAATTAACTTATCGCAAGTTAACTGCCGCTCGGTACCCAGCGTGAGTTAACTTGCGTTGACCTAGACGACAATTAACATGCGTCGATTTTAAGCATGTTAACAAAACATCAATTTTTGATGGAATTGATGTATTTTAAGCACCTAAACGTGCATTTTTCACAATATCCATAGGAGTGGGGAGTCGAGACCCGCGATTAAATTGTTGTTGGAAAAGAGAAGCCATGAAATTGCCCAAAAGTATTGAGTTCTCTTGCCAAAATGCATATGCATAATGACATTAAAGAGAATAGAAGATGTATCAACTAATTGACACATTTCACATACTTTAATCCTTTATTAAATACTCATATATATTATCTACCACATAAAATAATGGTTTTTTTAATGGCAAAATTTATTCTTGACGAGCTAGTGCAAGGAGCAGTACAAAACTCGCGGCAAAAAGGGAAAAATATACAAGGGGGCGCCGCATATATACGGACACCAAACAACCCAAAAAAAACACGGACTCAGGTATTGATGCCGACATATACATGCGAAAGACAACACGCAAACCCCTGCCTCACACCCTTTCGCCGAAACAAAGCTCCACTGCCGCAAAAACCCAACATGAACCGCATCGCCAGACATCATAGGCAAGGCAAAACAGAAAATTTTGTAGACCAAAACACCCTTCCAGACATAACCGAACAGCTGAAACAAGCCCAAGGCACCAACTAACAAAGACACATCATCAAAGGATCACCCTAAGAAAATAGCAGCCCGGATGCTATCCCTTTATGTCCGCGAAGCTTTCCTAGCAAGGCACAATTGGGGATTCCAACACCACTCGAAAAAGAGACAAGCCGGAGTGTGCATCCTACTTAACGTCCACCTCCAAGACAATACTTTCACCTCCTCCACAATGGCATCCCCTGCGTAATTAACCCCCTTAAAAATCTTATCATTCCGGGTTTTCCACAATACCCAAACCGTTGCATGCCAAATCAACCATACCCGCTCCAACACTTCCATCATATTACACGTCACACACACATTGGACTCTTCTTGACCTAGAACATTTCTCAAAGCTAGATTAGCTTTGGTCGGAGCTCGGTTAAGGAGCACCCTCCAAGCGAAGGCCACCACTTTCGAAGGCGCCGAACTCTTCCACAACTTATCAAACACTCCTTTTTCCACATCCCTCCACAAAACTTCACGAAATACTAGACCCTCCAATTTCTTGTATGACGATTTAATCGAAAAAACTCCGGAATCTTCTAATTTCAACCTCCACACATCATCTTGTAAAGACAACCTTATGCCATCCAAATCCTTCTTGATACTTAGAAGAACCTCCTCCTCCCACATGAAAAGATGTCTTCTCCAATTAAAACTCCATTCCGTGCCTAGCACCGACACCATTCCCACCTCCCCCACCATTGCCTCCCTTTGGGTCGAAATCGAGTAAAGCCTTGGATATTTAATTCGGAAACATCTATCCCCTCTCCAAGTATCATTCCAAAAGCTTGATGACAACTCATTTCCTACTTTCCTCTCCACTTCCGAATTAAACCAATTAAAGCCACCAAAATCACCTAGCTTTACTAGTTCCTTCCACCAAAAGGAAGTGTATCTCGGCCACCCACTAGTGCCTCCCTCCAACAAACTCCCCATGCAATAACCATATTTTGCTTTCAACACATCTTTCCACAAAGCAATATCCCCTTCTAGCAACCGACATCTCCATTTGACCAAGAGACTAACATTCATCACCCGGATATCCTTAACCCCCACTGCCCTATTCCTCTTTTGTTTACACACCAACTCCCATTTAACCCAACTAATCTTCTTACCCCCTCCCACTCCTCCCTATAAAAAATATTTTTGGACTTGCACAATCCTCCTCCAAACTTGCACCAATAACTTCAAAAAAGACAAAGAAAAAAAAAGGGAATAGCGTTAAGTACTGCATTTAGAAGGACAATTCTACTTCTGAAACTAATGTACTTATGGCCCCACATGTTCAACTTCCAACTTAATTTCTCCACCAAAGGGTCCCAAGTAGACATACTCCTCGAATTTGTAATGCCCTATTTCTATTAAAGCGATAAAACACGCGAATAAAGCATATATTCAAGAAACAGACGCTACGTCGTCAACAAAAAATCCAACAACATGCATTTATAAAAATTCTCAACAGTCGCAGTGGATACAATTCATATGTCTCCAAAATATACATGTCATAAGATCAACATACATCCATAAATAAGATCTCCAAAACCCGACAAATGGGCAAAATCTCCATAACATAAATAAATCCAGAATATCATAAAACAGACACCTAATCAGAGCCTAATCTAAGACTCTAAAGAATCGATAATGGAGATTAGCTCCCTCTATCCAAGCAATCACCAAGCAACTCACCGAAAGCAAACTAGTCATGCACTTCGTCTACCCATTCATACAAACAGGTAGGCGGTCAAAACCACTGGGAGTAAGCTTCACATCAATCATAATCAACATAAACAGTTTGACATAAATTAATCAAATCAAGTCTCAAATAATTAACATGAGCAATTAACTTCCATATACACATTCACACAACAATTCCAAATATCACAAGTATGTATTCATCACACACGCTTATCATCAACAATCATCATTCAAATGCAACAACTAAGACTCATGCCAATATGATATGCGCATATACTCGACACATATATGCATGTGGTACCAAATCACCTCAAGGTCATCACCCATGATGCAACAAAAACATTATATGTAAGATTTCACATTCGTCTTACATCCTCACCGAAGTAAAAGAGTAACTCTCCTTTACAACATCAAGACTCAACATGACTATGATGCAAGGACATACAAGCAAAGACTCGACAATGCAAAATTACCTCATAAATATTCAACAACAATATAAAGGATAACCTCCATCTATATTGATCGACTTCAACAACAATTGCATTATCAAGTATTTACGTCCACACAATCAATCAAGTCATAATTCAATTAAGAGTCATCACCACATTGTCATCATAATTATCAACAATCATCAACATCAATTGATATATATACATTAATCAACATCAACTATATCATATAGTTCAACAACTCCATATAATTTCTCACAATTCAAGTA
>Ga0228711_1001457_pt1 | contig 34793 bp, 17 predicted proteins | sample MedpolnodulmetaG_2_FD_177996 | JGI IMG/M metagenome (GOLD analysis project Ga0228711, IMG submission 177996) | Root nodule microbial communities from Medicago polymorpha collected in Santa Monica, California, United States - brown nodules | ecosystem: Host-associated > Plants > Roots > Nodule... | reverse complement strand
TAAACTAAAAAAAAAAAAAAAACCGATTTTCTGTAAAAAAGTGATAAAAAGCGCCGTTGCCGGGGATCGAACCCGGGTCACCCGCGTGACAGGCGGGAATACTTACCACTATACTACAACGACTTCGATGCTCTAAATTAGAAATATAGATATATGTATTATAAGGTTTTTTGTGACACCGACCGAACTGTTAATTCCATTTGTCTTCTCTGAAAACTGAGAATTTGTTCTTTGATCCGTAAAATCTCTTAATTGAAAAAGATGCTTGGCGATGGTGGAGAAACCCCATCAAGGTACATTATTCACAATCACACATCACTTTTATTCATTTAATTTCATTACAATTCTACTCATGCAACATGCGGAATTTCATTATTTTTTAGATATGAATTGTTGAGTATGGTGAAGAAGCATTCAAACTTAATTGGAAAAACGGTTGTTGAAGTGCAAGATGCTCCTGATGTTGAAATGGATATGAAATTTTGGCATGATGTCTTTGATTTGTATTTTGTTCGCGGTAAAGAGTCTAGAGGACGACAAGATGATGATCTCGTTTTCTTTGTCCGAAAATTGGTATCTCCTTTTTCATTTCCTATCAAACACCGACGCTGACACCGGTTATAATTTGAAGAAAAAAAATGGTATAATTGAACATAATCACATGTGTTGGTGTCCGACACTGTAACTCATGTTGGACACCAGACACACTTCACGTCGATACTGCTTATAATTTTAAAAATGACATAATTGAATGTAATCACACATGTTAGTGCTGGAGTTTGGATACTGACACATGTTAGGCACCTGACACACCTTCTATCATAAGTGTTGGTGCTTCCAAGTTATTTTACCACTATTTTTGGATTTTTATGTTGTTTATGGTAATGATGATTAAAATCTTTATGCTATTCTTTTCCCTTTCTGTAAAAATTATTGTCGTTAATCTTTTTAGAAGATTTTTTGCCACAGGTTTCTCGAGGTTCTGGTTCGAACAATGATCCAGAGAGTGTTGATCCTTATTTTGTACGCAGGTGGGCACCCGAGGTAATTTAAATTCGATATATACGATGCTGCTGGAGTTTATACAGTATCAAATATTTATTGTCAATATTCTTCGAATTGCATGCTAAACTTATTATTGTTACCTTTTATGTGTCCTTCATACATTTGACATGATCATACTAGTATTTTTAATTTTACCAAGTGTTTCTGTCAGAATCATTTACATTTCCAAAGAAGTGAAAGTTTCACCATTTACCCTTTGTCCATGCAATCAAATAGTGCTGGTGCATGAGTATGAACGAAATTCGTTGAAATTCATTTGTTTAACGTTTTCAAGATTTCTTATAACAAACCAGCATGAAAAATACAAAGAAGTGAAAGATTTTTTGGTCTGACCTGTAGGATTGACTTAAAAAAAAAAGAGTTAGACCTTCTGTTAATATGCTTGAGAATGTACTTAGCATACCTCATGGCTTCAAATTAGTTGCCCTTGGTATAGCATGAGTTGGATCGTGATAAGTATTTATAGCATTAAGGTCTTTACTTATTATGTGTGGTGATATTATTTAGTTTGTGGGCAAATTATTGTTTTTGATTGCTAAAATCATTCAAGTTTATTGGATAGCTTTTATGATGTTAGGCTTTGGAATTCTGTTCATTATGATGCCGAATAACTTTTTTTAATTTTCCTCCCCCAGTTGAGCAACTTAGTGGATGAAACTTCGATAGACGTGGATTGGAGGCGTTCATTTTACTTGAATTTAATTGCTCATACATCATTCAGTGTAACTGTTGCAATTTGCAGGTAATGATCATCCTTAATTTCGTTTCCACCATTGTGTTTCACCTTGTCTAACCTGTTAGGTGGTTTCACAGCAATTAGATTATCTTTAAATTTATTTCATTTATATCACAGTAAAATAAGTGCATCACTTAATTGGTGCACAGTCTACGGATAATGATCCTTAAAAAAAAATGTCTACGGATAATGAATCTCTGATTAATCTATTTTCTCAAAGTGCTATGAAGATGGATTAGCTGTATGATTTTATCCGTATATGGTTCTATTCAGCAAGATTTCCTATACAATGACTGCTAGTTCTCATTTCAGTTTCGCCAGCTTTTCATGTTAATATTGGTCGGATGACTTAGATTTTTTTTTTTCTGTTGATCCTAATTAGAGTAACTTTTTAAATTCTAATTCTGATTGAAACATTCTGCAACCATGAAGAAGGAAAATATTTTATGCAATACAAGGCTTTTAAATTTTTGGGTTATTATCTGGGTAATTAAGTAGTTTGATTCAAATATATCTTTCTCTAGTCAACAGGTTCTTCAGAACCATCAAGCTGGGAGGGATACATCTTTATCCCCTATATATAAGGTAAATGTAGTTTAATGAATATATGTTTACCGGTTGAATTATCTTTACTTCCTTTACTTGTAATTGTTTGTAAAAGACGAAAATCGATTTCTTTTATATATTTACACCATTTCGTGTTTGAGAATATCCTGAAGAAAAATAGATTTTTGAATGCTACGATAGTACCAACCTAGAGACAAAAGAGGGAAGGTTTGTTAACCCAAAACCTTTTGGCGAGGTGATGGTGTCCTTCTATGGGAGGTATATTGGTTTTTGCAGACACTGTTCAAACCACTGCTGTGGCAGGCAGCAGGCTTCCTTCCATGGGTTTCTAGTTAGGGTTTATCCTGACCTTTTTTAGGTCTCTTGGGCTGTTTATATTGTTTTAACTCATAACAAGTAATTTCCTTATCAAGGTCCATGTTATTTTTTTGTTTAGTTCCTATTAAGATTTCCTTTTTGTGCCACTTATAGTCAATGAGGAATTTCTATGTTATTGCCTTTAGATTTTCAAAAAATACGCTTTCTCTTGCCAGGGCAGTGAGTAAAGCCTAAAATAAACTTTAGATATGTCTTTTTGATTTAAGTGAGAGAGCTCTATGATAGGATTGATTTCTAGATTTCTGTTGTTATAAGGTTAATAGATTCTCCTCCTTCTGCGTTATTTAGGGCTGCATGGAACCATAACTCTCAATCTCTCCCAATTATTGTAAATTGTGACCCAAATTTAGCTTCTTCGTGGTTCATAATATTTCCTTATATGCTATAAGTCATTATGTACTTCACCTCACACGATATCTTTACAGAACATTTTAATCTCTTTTTGTTATCCCTTTGGAATAGATATGGATATGAGAATTTGTGTGTCTGATGTGTTCTGCTTTCCTGCAATCATCACAATTTTGGTGAATTTGAAAATAAGGCTTTGTTCTTATGATTTTGAGCAACTGTGGCGAAAGCCGATACGCTATTGCGATTCCGCTACCACTGCAATAGCGGTGACTTTTTGCATATCGTCGATATCGGTTATTGCTTAAATATTGGAAGTTATTGTTTTTTATGCTTTTTTCCCTAATGATAACACTAAAAATACATTGTGAATTGCACTTGACATAGTTTTAAAAGCATTAAAAATAAAATAATGCTGAGTTGGTGATGAGATAGGGTCTTATATAACCCCTAAACCCCACGACCTAGGTCATCTCTGATCACTAAACCGCCTCTGCCTCTCCATCTTCTCTCTCCACTTCATATTTATATTGAGTTTTAAGTCACTTTTATGTTTCTGGCTTTCTACAGCAATGTAAGCAACTATGCATCATGTTTTATGTCAGTCACTTCTTAATTTTTGTTTATGTAGCTTTTATTCGTGAGCAGCATGCTTATTTTATATATAATTATTTATTTCATCCGATCTGTGGCTTCTGCTATTAATAACACTGGCAAACATGGCCCACTGGCCACTACGCTTTATCAGGTTGTGAAGACTGTTTATGCATCTCCAAGTCGTGTCAATTTTCAATTGGACTCTAAAAAGGCAAGTGTGGCTATCTTTGTTATATCATTAAAGAGAGAAAAATATTGTCTTTCTTTTCCATGCTTATCATTTTATTGACAATAACACCTTTATTGATATGTCTATAGGAAGTGGAAACAACACCTGCTTATCCGGATATATGTTTTGCAATTGATGATTTTGACTCCACTTTTGATGCTGTGGTAATATAAAATTTTAGATTTTGAATCTCATTTTATGTTTGGAGTGTTTAAGTATCTAATATCCTTTGGGAATCATATTTTTGAATTAACTAAGACAGGAACAGCACTTCAAAATAGCTATGCTTTATCTTGCTGGGTTCATGTTTAAAATCTGCTACCTTGAAATTCCCCACATTTTTATTAACGTGTAACATAACTTCCATTAAAGAATATGTACTCGTTACTTGCAAATGCTCACATGGTGCTGTTAAAAGCTGAAAAATTTGTTTAATATAGTTGCTGACGTCTTATTTCACATTGTGATGTTGTATTCATTTTCTCTCAGAATGCTTGCTCCTTTTTTGTTTGCGAATCATGTCCCTTAAATACTTTTTGCATTCTGGTTCTGCTCAGTACATAAAATAAGCCTTTGTAATTCCATTTCCCCACAGGTTTTGACTGAAAGAGATCATTGCTATTGTGTTGTTCTTAATGCACATGATGGGGCAGCATTTCCTAGTGATAAGGTGTCAAATGATTGCAGTACTAGTGATGACTCCTTGCCGGAAGTTTGTACTAGTTCTACTACGAAAAAAGATACTAAGGTTTGATAATTCTTAGTTATTGTACTGAAATTCATTTTCTTTTAAGGGCCCGTTTGGATTAGCTTATTTTAGAGCTTATATAAAACAGCTTATGCAAATAAATAAGTTTTTATGTATTATTTATAAGTTTTTAAGGTTGTTTATGAAAAAACAGTTTATGAAGATACGATTTTCGCTAGTGAGAACTTATAAATTAAAATAAAAGCTTATTTATTTACATAAGCTATTTTTCATAAGCTCAAACCAAACGGGACCTAAGTTTATGGAAATTATGACTAGATTTCTACTCTAGCGACTATTTAATTGATTAATCGTTCTTCATACCGCATTTCTTGTTTAACTATATGCTACTCTGTATAAGTGTATATATCGCTTCTATGTACTTAATAATGAAATGTGCAGCTGAAGCGATTTCACTTGTGCACATGGCTGTGATCAGATAGTGCCTATACTTGCTACTAAAATTAGACATTATGGGTTGGAACTATTCTTACTACATTAGTATGCATCTTTTGAGAAAATTAAACTCAAGGGCAAGAGGAACTTCCTTTCTTATCAGACGAAGTTTTGCTTTTTAAAAACAATTTGGTTGCAAGATAAACAACTTAGTTCAGAACAATAAAAAATACCTGAAACCAATGTTAGTTCAGAATGAATTTTTATATATTGGTATGGCTTTTGTTGACAAGCTTTTTGTCAACCCATCAATAGAAAAAGTAGCGGAAATTTGAATTGTATCTTTATGGCCAATGATACATAATCTTTTCAACAAAGTTACTGTTATTTTCAATATTTTCTCATGGATGAATGCAAACTTACTTTCAAGATTTAATCATGGATGTACCCAGACTTACTTTTAATATTTTCTCGCTGATGTATTGTATCCAAGTATCTTCTTAATGAGTACATCAACAAATGGTACTCTAAGTTCTTGAGCAACCGATGTTTAGACATTCTGATTCTCTGGTTTCTCTGATTTGCAGCTTACCCTTTTCTCAGGATTTGTCAGCTATCAGATGGTTAGAGATGCATATGATGGTTATTTTTCCTACAATTCCCTCCATCTAGATGTTTGTTTTGTTTAAATTTCAGCAATGTTTTTGAATGTCTTATCTACAGAATGAATGATTTGGAACATATTTTTGCACAGTTAACGTTTTGTTTCACCAGAATGTTTCAAAAGATATGTGGATATAAATGTATCCCTGATCTTGAATTGATGTCATTTCTTTGGAACCTGTGAAACTTTCACAACTCATTAACTATGGTTGATAATTTTTAGAGAAATGATATTTGTACAACCATTTTGTGACAACTTTCTCTCTCATACTCTCATTGTGTTCTTACTCTCTCTCTTTGTTTTTCTCTCTCTAATGTTTTTGACCAATAAGAAGAGAGAAAGGGAAGGTTGTCTCAAAAGTTGTCACAAAAGAGTTGTACAAATATCATTACTCTAATTTTTATTCATACTTGCCTGTAAAACTACATACTCAGTTATGCCATGATATCTCAAATATTACAAATTTCATACATAGAGCAGTTTGATTCTGTAGATTAATCTTTAGCAAGCATCTGTTTTTTTTACTTTTCTTAGAAGAGATTTTCCCTCAATTCACCGTAACACTTTATTGCCTTTACACAGTGAAACTTCCAAATGTATTGTATACATTACGTAGTTAATGTGCACCATGAACCATATATGTGTTGTCTCACTGGTCACTTCTGCACTCCCTTTTTGTTGCACTGCAGCTGGAAAATCTCGATTTGGAAGCCTTTTATCAGTAGGACATTTTCCTGGCAAAACAGATAGGATTTACATGAAAGGTCCCGGAGGCCGTGGGGAAGTTGAAGTAGCTGTTTCTGGTGTTGCAGGTAGGCAACTTTTTCATAGGTGGGATTTCTTAATTTTGTATTGAAAAGCTAGTTTTCTACCTTGAATTTCTATATTATAGGAAAATAAGATAAAGTATGAATAGTTAGTGTTAAGAGTCTCACATTGGATGAGCGATGGCCTAAAGATATGTTTATAAGTGGGGGCAATCCTAACCTTACAAGCGGTTTTGTAAGGATGAGTTGGGCCCTCTATAAAAACCTAATAGTTAGCATTCATCACTCGAGACCTTTTTCATGTTACTGTTTAGTTTAATGTTATATGATTGCTTATTAACTTTTAGGGTCTTGTTAATGAGTGCCCCCGGGGCACTCTTTAAACATTCCTAATGAAGAAATTATTTTTTTAAAAAGTAAAGACTTCGATTTCCAATGCAGCAAATGCACAAACTTTCATAAAATATTACCACTTTGGGTGCTTAAAGAGTGCCACGGGGGCACTCGTTATAAGGATCTCAAGTGCTTATTGAATACTCCCTCGGTCCCAAAATAACTGAGCCATTTAAAAAAAAAAATTTGTCCCAAAATAATTGACCCATTTTATAACTCTAATTAATAATACTTTCATCACTCCCGATTCAATATATTCTACTTTACATTTATGATAATGGTGAATGCACCAATACTTGATAAAACACTCAACCATTTCTCTCTCTCTTTCACTTATACACTTTTTCTTAATATGTGTGAAATGAACAAAAGGCTCGGTTATTATGGGACGAAGGGTGTAGTTGATAGATAGATAGATAGATCAAAGCCTCACTAGCAAGTAGCAATACTGTTTCTTGTGTGACTTTCTCACCAAAAATATGTTGTAAAGTTTGTGTGTGCAGTAAACTCTAATTTTATTATTTAAAAGGTATATATTGAGAGATGGATGAAATGGAATCTGTCTGTTGCAATGTCAGATCAAAGCCAGCAGGATTCAGGACCACATTCTCCAGTTGTATCAAATAAAGGGTTCGGGCTTGGTGTAATCGTTCGCAGAGCTGCAACAGTTGCATCAGTAGCAGCAAGACATGCTTACGCTGCTGCCTCTTCCTCTAGCTCAAATTTTGATGAAATGATTCCGTTGAAATGCAGCTTAATGTCCATATCGCTGCCTTGGGAATATATAGCGTATGATCTTCTGTTTAAGGTGAGGTCTTGCATCGATCAGTTATGCTTAAATGAAATGACATAATGTCAGTGCTTCTAGGAAAATATTTCTTTGCATCTGGTCTTTAAAATTTGTATGATTCGGGAATTCAAGTTACCAACATAACATTTCTTTGCACTAAGTAGTCTGCCTAGCTGAAATGGCTTTCAAGGGACATGTTTTTCTGCTCCCATTTTTCAGTGGTTTATTTCACCGATACTATTCATTTCAAGAACACTGATTATAATAATTTGATTGTCATATTTAGGGAGCTCCTCCAGTCAACATGTGATCATCTTATGTATATCTGGCCGCATGGAAATTTGAATCGGAGATGATATCTAAGTCATGGAATTCGTTTCTATTCTGAAAGTTCTTTTTGGTGCATGCTGCACGTGCATGTATAGGACTGTGCATATTTGGTAGTGGGGTGAAAGTCCCGATAGAATTTGTTGCATCTGCTCGACTGCTTATAATCATTCATTGATATGTAAGTATATAAGATGGATTGTTGTTAAATGCCACACTGCCAATTCCTAAGTTCCCTGTAAGATAAACCCGTTTTTTTTTTTAAAACAATTGTGTATCCCTTTTCAAATTTGATGTCATCACAGCCTCGATTGTGTATTTCAAGATGTACTCGAGCATATTTGTGAAGTTAGATGTGAGCCATTTGATTTTAATTGAATGGTCGAAATTGCTTGACTATGTGCTTCTATAACTGCAAGGAATTCAAACTCACTAAGCACGTGTTTAGAACTTCCTTAACTCAACATTTCTTGCATCCTAATGGAATTTTACCACAGTTCCATCTGAGGTACATCAAATCGAATATGTTTTCATCCCGAAAGCAAACATAGGCTAAGGAAGTGGCCAAAGGAAACAAAGGTGCATACGTAGAAGTTCAAATTATAACATAGATAAAGCAGAAGCACATAGATTGTACTATTCTTCTTTCCATTAAATTTTCTTGCAGCACATGCAACCTAGCTACTTTATTAGTACGCTAAAAGAAGCAATTGCTTAATTATCTTTTTTCTTCGTTAAATTAATCAAGGTTAGCTAAAATGGTAATATAAGTAGTGATTGCATCATTGCATGTTATCCTCCACCCACATTCCGCTTTAATAATATATTTGTACTCGCAGTCTAGGGGGATCCAACTGACAACCAAAATAAAACTGCCTCAAAAGAATGCTCAACTAAGAAAACTACCAGAGAATATTCCTTTCAATTATGTAGTAACACCAATAATAATAATAATAATTGAAGGTCTCATATCAGAAATAACAATTCTATGAGTTTCATTAGTTCGTATGATCGATTTGGACATTTGGTAGAACTAGTAGGAAAAACTAATAATATTTTTTATTTACAAAAGTAAATCAAGACGAATTGATATGATTAATGAACCATGTCTCCTTCCACATTTGATAATTTAGTAAATGTCAAATTCCGCTTTCTCTATGTTTATATACTTTTCCAGCTTTCGTATAAAAATAAGAAACTAGTTTTTTAGCTTCAATCTCCACGCAATTTAAATTAAGAATTGAGTAACTTTTGTATATTACTATATTTTTGCTTTATCAGTAGTGTTTGCTATATTTGTTCACACTTCACATCTATTTTGCTTTATCAGCAGTACATTATATATAGTAAACAGTAATTTAATTAGAGATTTTAATTGGTCGATCCTTTTAGAAAATTTTGTGCTTGCAAATTGAACTATGCGTCGACATTCTCTAATTAACTGTACAGTTATAAAGACTGTGTCATATGTTTTTATGATGATATGTAAGCTTTTCACTTATTAAAAAAATAAACTGTTCAACTTTAAAAAAAACTTTTATCAGGTGACATTGTATGCTTTATACTATGGATGGATGATATAAAGTTACGAGCATATATATTCCACGGTAATAGTGTAGTAGGGACCGTTTAACTTTGCAATCTAATCAAGAGATTGAGTTTAAATTCATTTGGGATAAAGATAACTTTAATTTGTTTGACAAAATATTTGGGATAGTTTGTTTAGCGTAAATGTCTCTATTCCTCATATTAAAATGGCTCGTTTTTGTCCGTGAGCATAACTCGTTGGTAGGACAATGCATTATTATATGTAAGGGCCGGGGTTCGAACTTCGGACACCTCATTAATTCATCTTATAAGGTGAATTCTAGCCACTAGACTACCTGACAAAAAAAAATGGCTCGTTTCCCACCATTGTTTGATTTATTTATTTATTTATATATGAAAAAATTATAAAATATAAAGTTACTTGCGTAAATGTCTCTATTCCTTATTATGATAAAGCTGGAATTTCGTTCATCTCAGTTTGTTTCCTTTTTATAATCAATGCATTTTTTTGGGGGATAAATTTTAATTCTCCATGCATATACTATTTTACACCAGCAACTTCAGGATAACCAAGAAAAATTAGATTGTGTAAATTGTATAGTTAAACTACGTACGTGTATTGGATGTCTTTTTTTTTTGTTGGACAAGCGTGTAATGTAGTAAATGTCTTAATAGGAAGCATTTTAGGGGAATGCATGCTTACGAGAGAAATATAATTTTGACCATAAAAAAAAGTTGATATAAAGTCTTCAAATACATATACGTACACCCACATATCTAAATTGATAGAGAATCTAGAGATGATAGAATCATATATCGAATCGTACTGTTGTAAAACTACAAGAAAACAAGAATTATTTGATGACAAATTAAATCAATTACTTCTATATAGTATGCATTTTTTTGGTATGATAAATAAATTCAATTTTTATACATACTATATTATTTATTTTTAGTGATTAATTTTGTCAAAGAAAAAAATACTTTTAAAATGATAGATATAACTTAATTACTTGTATTTGAATATAATGCAACCATGGAAAGTTTCAAGATTGTTTTATACGAAGATGTTCACTTACGAACAGTGTAAACTCATTGTGCATGTAGATTGTGTCTGGTAATTAACCACAAAATATTCTGAATTTTATATTTTATTAATTGTTTGTGTGATTAAGCTTACAAAATGATTATAGCAAAAAAAGAAAACTTACAAAATGATTGAAAACGTGTCGTAACATGTAACTAACACGTTGTAACAAAAAAAAAGTAACAAACGCGTAGATGCTGGGCAGGGAGAAAGAGAGAAAAGAAAACACTTTTCCTCAACCAATTCGGTTGTGTCAGCCCGGTTGGTCTAACATTTATGAGCAGGCTGGCTGGACAAAGATGGATGGAAGGTAAGATAGATTTGAGTTCAAGTGGCACAGGACCTTTAAGGGTTTGCTAACCATGCCATAAGGGCGATGATTAAGGATGTCAAAAATATATATATTTTTTATTAAAAACAACAATTTTTTTACTTTTATAAAGTTAAACATTTAACTTTTTACCAATTCCCAATGCATAATTTATATATTAATTTTCTTAACTAATGCCCTTAGGATATTAGTTAACATTTTATTTTCTATAATAATCATAGTATAAATCATTAGATAGGTGAAAACTAACATAATTAAGGCAACTTTTATTATTAATGTACGAGCGATCTCATTAACTTGTATTAAGTTAAACTTGATATGAGAGATTTAAAAAACAATATGGAAGAACTGTATTTATAGACATTTATAATACTGTCAATTCAATGATGTCGTTGTTGTCTGTCTGAAAGTAATCAACAATTTTCTTAGAGTTTAAGACGGAGTCCCGTTGTTGTCTCTTTGAAAGTAATCAACAATTTTCTTAGAGTTTAGGATGGAGTCCATCTAGTCAAGACGAAAACTTGCCCGCTCGATAGATTATTGTAAAAAAAAAAATTGGACCATTAGATATGTAAGATTAGTATTATTCAAAGGGAAATGTTAACGAGTGCTCCCAGGGTACTTATTAAGGGTCTTAAATAGTAACTTTATAAAAACGTGTGTATTTAATGTATTGAAAATTGAACTATTTGACTTTTCAAAGAAAAATTTCCTAATGTAGAATGCTTAAAGAGTGCCACATGAATACTCGTTAACAAGACCTTTATTCAAATTATTTTTATTGCTCTCATTTTTTTTGGTAGTATTTGCTCTCATTTTTTTTTCTTGAGTGACAAATATATATTCCCTTTTCCTTCAATAAAATAAAATATATATTCCTTTTATCCAATTAATTTCTTCCTTACAAGAAATTTCCCGATATATTTCTAAGGCCTAATGTTGGTTGGGAGCAACTTTCACTAACTTTCTTCACCTGAAATTTGCGGTTCAAATAGTTTCCGGCAACTTTCTGATCCAATTTTGTTGTTTATGTGTTTTCGTTTGATCCTTCGCGATTAAGCTAAAACTAATCTTCCCAGAGTAAATCAATTCCCTTACCAAAACAAAAAGCTTATACCCCTATCCTTAAATCCCCACCACAATTCCACACCCGACATATAAAGTTTGCATGCATGGAAGTGGAATAATCTTGATTAGTAGTGGTGTGCATTCATATTGTTTTAAGTTAAATTGAAAAGACACCTGCAAAGACATACATCTCAAGACTAAAGCCTACTTTTTTTATTACTATTATTGTTAAATAATTATTTTGATCTTTGAATTTATCTTTTTTAGTAAATAAAATATATAAATGTCTATTATGATAGTCGGTATAATCTATGAAATATTAACAAAAAGCATATTTTGATTTGTTATTTACAACAAAAAAAAAAATATATGTTTCAATTTCAATAGTACTTTCAACAACTATAATCACATTATAAATGTTAGTAACACATATTTTAATATATATTTTTTCAATACACTCTCTTTGATTGATTAAAATTCACATGAGATTTGCTAAATTTATATGGAATCCACATGATTTGGTGGAACTCATATGAATTTAACTAATTAAATAGAGTATGTTAAAAAGTGTATGTTAAAATGTGTGTTATTAGTATTAAAACACATTGATTCACACATTTAAAAATCAAAATGATGCATTATTAAATTACCATTCATCTTACTTTTAGAAAAAGTTATCATTTATTTTGAGAGCCAACGTTCTATTTACTTTCCAATACCTTTTGCTTTAGTGGACCCCACGTGTCCCCCTTTTCCTCTCTTCAAATACTCCTCTCCTCACCTTCATTTCCTCCCTTTTCCCCATTCTTCCTCCCTCCGGTTCATTTTTTGGAATTTATCGGTTTTTTTCATCACTTTTATATTTTCCGCTTTATTGAGCCGAGTCATGCTATTCCAAACCGAAGAAGCCGTTCAATTACCGGTTCTCGAAACCATGCTTTCAGAAAGTGAAATACAATTCCTATTTTCCCTCATCAACCAATCAGAGGACCCAGCCAGTCCTAGCTCCGGTTCAACTGGCTCAAACCGTGCGGTTTACTCCATGAAAGAAAGAAAACTTAGGCGCATGCAGTCGAACCGGGAATCAGCTCAACGGTCCCGTTACAAAAAGAAGAAGCACTTAGAGAACGTCGCGAACCGGTTGAACCGGTTGAGAATTGAAAATCAAGAACTAAAAAACCAATTAGCCTTCACCATGCATCAACATCTTCTACTTTCCTTAGAGAATGACCAGTTGATATCTGAATCCGTTGCTCTTTTGGCCACACTTTCAAATCTTTGTGTGCCATTTTAAGCAACTCCACGTCTTCATAAATCACAATGAGAATTACTTACACAAATCAATTAATTAAGAAACTTATATATATATATAATCTATATTACTATGGTATATATCAACCTTCAGTTTAAGGTATTATATGTCCCTTTAGTTTAATTATTGGCCATGGTTTTATATATCACGGTTATGGTTACGTTGCGAACCTTTCAATTGCGGAAAAATACTATGACTTGAGATAATACGTGCAATTTCATTGAAGAGACTTTATATTGCGGCATCATTGCAATTGTGCACTGAACCTTTGAAGAAATGGCTGGTTGGTGTATGGAGATTGGAAAGAGTGGTGCTAGCTAGAAGCTACTTTACTTCTATATTACTTTTTTTTTTCTTCTTCTTATTTACTTATGTTTACTGGGAGAAAGCTAGAGAACATGCTTTTCAAACATTGTAGTGGCTTAGATAGGAAGCCCACGTTGTTGGAAGTACAATGTAGGAGCTTATATAAGAACATGCTTTTTATCATGTTTGTAGCCTTTATCTTTTAGCTTTTGTAAATTTATATATTAGTGAGTGATGAAACTGAGGAGATGGTAAGCAAAGTTTGAGAAATGTTTAGAGTCGATTATATTGGAATCTTTATGGAATATATATATTGTTGGTGCATAGTCTCAGTTCCAAATGTAATGTAAATTATGCTACCTATGTTTGGACCAAACAAGGTCAAGGAATATGCTTATATTGTTTCTTCTTCTTTTTGTGTCTTTTTGGATAATTTTAAATACTTCAACTGCCTAGACTTGACTTAATTAGACTAGCTTGATTGCTTATACATTTTACAAAGACATATATACTCAATCACAATGGTGGATTCATGCACTAATGCTTTTTTCACATCAAAAAGAATAAAGAAACGAGTGGGCCAAATTTCGACTGTGAGGTCATACCAGGACCATCTTACATTAACAAATTTTACTAATCATGTGACGAAAATAGCTTTTTCACTTAGGCAAAATTGTTTTTATAATGGCAATATATAACAGGCCTGCTAAGACACAGTTTGGTAAAAAAGAAACAGTGAATATCCGAGCAGTTAATTTACAACATATAATTGATAGAGTGACAACTGAAAATTGATAAGTAGTTGATTGAATTTTTTTAAGGAAGTTGATTGAATTTATAGTATGTGATAAAATTAGTGTTTCAACTTCTCGATGAATATGAAATGATAAAAAAAAAAAGGTTTAATTAATATATATTTTTTCAATTAAGTTAACAAGAGTAAAATTGAGAGAAAAAAATGATAAGTTTTAAGCTATATGTTCTTTGAAGTAGTTATAAAAAAATACACTATAAACTAGTAAAAAAAATCATAAGCTCGTGAAAAAAATGTTATCAAACAAGTTTATTTAATCATATAACTTATAAGTTATAAATTATCCTCTATAAGCTCAAAATTTTGTATTGTCAGATTCGAACTCATTTACTAAACTAAGGAATTGATGCTGTGACTAATAAACAATTGCCAGCAGTAAATTATATAGCGACATATATCATTGTTAAAATAGGGTGTTAGTTCAGAGGTGATGAAAGTAGTGGCGGATCTTCATTAATATTTTGGGGTGTCAAAGAGGCTTAACTATATATAGAACTAGTTTGATTACATATTACAAATCATTAGTTTGGGTGGTTATTCATTTTTGCTTGAAGTTTACCCTTTGTTTGTGAATTCAAATCCTCACAAAAACTTTTTTTTTGTGAATTGCAATTACGTGGTAAAAATATTCCTTTTGAATTCATGTACACTGATTGCAACACATACTTAACGTTTCCTAAATGAAAGCAACCTACTATCCTAACTAATATGTCGCAGTTATTAGATTAATGGTTTTAAATTTGAAAATGAGCGAGAGGGAGACAAAAAAAGAAGAAAACAAACGGGAGAGGAAGATAGTTAAGAAATAGAAGAAGATAAAGGATAATGGTTAAAAATTTGAAAGGGAATTAAAGGTTTTTTTTATAATTTGGGATGCAACAAGAAGTAATTGGGGTGCAACAAGAAGTAATCCAAGCGAGGCAGCCATCTCACATTTTTTAGGCCTCAAATTTATTATTTTAATTTAATTAATAGTATTATTTTTATCAATATTAATTATTTTAGGTGGCATAATATAAACTTTATTCATTAATTTTGCTACTAATTGAATTAATTTTTTCTTTTGAGGAATCTAATTGATTTACTAAAACACTTTTGAGATTTCAAGTGGGGTATTTTCAAAATTTTAATTTTATTAGAGGAATAAATCTCGATGGATGGTTCTTGATTAAATCATTAATCACCAATCAAACAACAACTTGAAATAAATATGTGTCTACCTTAAAGAGTGAGTGATCACAAGTACTGTTTGTTGGCAGCACCTCTACTCAGTCCACACGAACAACTTCCTTCACTCACGGTGCTAATTGCTAACGAATGAATTCTTAGAGAGAAGGGGACAATTTTTACTGTTTCAGGAAACTAGGGTTTATGAAAGAGTGAATTAGGTTTAGAGTGACTCTTACTTTCTACACAAGGGTTCTATTCAATCCCTAATAGATAGTTTGGTTGGTGGATTAAGGGACGTTAAATGATTTTAAAAGAGAAAACCTCATATTCATTCCGTAACTAACATTGCCAACATTTGCATATAAAAAATTCCCTAAAAAAAACATTTGCATATAAAATTAAAAAAGAAACCAATCTTGTTTTTTTTTGGTGAAAGAAACCAATCTTGTTAATGTATTTAATATTTATTTTTGTGTTGTTTAATATTATAAAAATTAATTAGGCTTCAAAGTTCAAATTGCCAAATGCCTCTAAATTTGTTAGGTGACCTAGTAATAACCGGTAAGAAAGATAGTGTGTGTTATTGGCTTTGCTTTCTCTGTAGCATTGTATTACGGTTAATAGTAGCATGCCCTACTTATAGATTAGACTTAACAATTGAGAAAATTTGAGTTTCATGTCTCAACCCTAGTTGTTGGCTCGAGGTTGTAAAGATGTCCCAACCCTTTGGTCGTTGGCTCGAGGTTGTAAAGATGTCCCAACCCTTTGGTCGTTGGCTCGAGGTTGTGAAGGAGAAGTTTAATAATTGAAAGAAACCTAATCGTGATGTTTGGAGAAAACGTTGGATCTCACATAATTGAAGCGATCCATGTTTGGACGGTTACTTCGTTCTTCACTCTCTACTTCATCTTTCTCTACGTAGCTTTCCAATACGGCCTCTTATGGGAACGCCCTGAATCCCATCCATCACCACCTAACACCGCCGGCAACGCTTCCGATTCCAAGACCATCCAGTTCACACTCCAACACGCTTTTGGAGATTCTGATTTCTCCAACGCCGGTAACTTCTCCGTGAGCCTCATAACTTGGACCGACGGCACTCAGACGCTGCTTATGCGAGATTCTTTCACCGATGATGACAAGAATAAATTTCAAGAGTTATTGAAAGGAGATGCTGCCTTCTATAGGATTAGGGTGCCATCCAATGTTTTGAGCCCTACCGGCAGGCAATATATTGTTTCTTCTGTCAAAGCTCAATGTCTTCCAGGGCACGGTTTGGAGGAACACTTTGTAATACACATGGAAGGTGCTAACATCTTGGCTGTCAATTATGGTGCTCCCCCTGGGGCTTGCCCTAATCCCCGGCAACTGAAGCTTCCTGCAGAGTGGTCTTTCAAGTCACATTACTGAAGAGGTGCTTGGTGGAGAAGGGATATATGTTGAACTTGTAACATATGCTGTTTGCTTGATCTCTACATACTGGATGTACTTGATCCTCCTTGGAGTCATTGTAATGCCTGTCGTTCACCAAGCAGTAAACTTGCCTAAGGGAAAGACTCTTTGGCAAGCTTTGGCATATCCAGAGGCAGAAACTGCACTAGAGAGGAAACTACTTTCTTTCAGAGATTATCATTTGACGTCGTGTTGGAATGACTTTTTAGAAATTTTTATAAATTCAGATTGAAGGGAACTACATGGTATTATATTTTTATTTTTTTGAAGGCAATTACATACCATAAGTTTTTCAAGTTTATTTTGTTGAATATTCTATTCGGTTTCAAATTTAAGTGAAAGTAACCAATTTCATATCAAATTTAGGATTCAATTCATTTAGATTGTTAGTGTAAAGATTTTTTACACTGTCAATTAATCAATCGTAGTTTTTAGGTCGCTAAAAACATTTGAATTTAATCATAACTATGTTTAACGTTGCACATAGAAACGTTTGAACTGGATGTGTTTCTATGTATAACTAAATTTACTTTCCAAATTATGAACCCAACTCCTACTAAAATCATTAGCTCTGAAGTAGATGTTTCCCCCCAAATCTTAGTACAAGTTGACAGATCTATTGGATTCTCTTTAATCAGTGAATGTTGGATTGGAATTGTAGTAGATATATGATCCAAAAACTTTGGCCCACATTGGTAAAAAAAGACTTTTATGTTTATGAAAAAACTGATATTAAGGTTTGACTCTTCATATTAGAGGCTTCTCTCCATTCCATACTTCTATTTTATAAGTATGGTGGTATTTACATATATGTTGTGATGTTTGATGAGATATGTAGCTTGAAAGATGCAAATGGGATCTTTAACCATTATGACTTGGAACACAAGATACAACGATTTTTTAATTTTGATGCTCAACTTCACAAGTCATTAATCAAGCAATCCCTCTTGGTAATTTTGATTCCCCAATTCAATTTCCTGGTTGCTTGATGACTGATTCTACTGCATTCTCTTATGTTCAATCTTCTCAGATGTTTAATAGTTGCAGAAATTTGGTTTTGGGAATCTCCAAGTTTTAAAATTCTTGGTATGTATGAAGATTGCATCTTTCTAGCTGTTTTTTTTTGCAAATGGTTCTAGTTTTAATGACTGTATCGGGTTTTTACTTAGTTGTCTTGCGTTGTTGTTGTTGTTGTTCCATGCTATTTTTCAATTTTGAGGTATATGAGTACATAAGCTGTGCTCATAAATTCGGTTTTGAGTAAGAAGGGTTATAAAGGAGCTAACTCAAATTCAGAGATGAGGAAGATTAATTGGTATATCAAACGTTTGTCTTGGCTTTGATTTATTTATAAGGAAGATAAAAATAAGAATTTAGTCTTAATAAATTTGTGGAACAACCTCATTTCTTGCTTGCAAAATGTGTAATAAGTTAGAGTACCCATTCTACTCTCAATGATATTTTGCTTATAAAAGAAATAGAAGTTTTTCTTTTGAGGAAAAAAAAAATAGAAGTTGTCTGTCGCCCATTTAGGTACGAGTGCAGTTATTTTTTTTCAATTGTAGATATGAAGAAAGGCAGTGTAATATCTTAGTGACAATTTTCTATGTCATAATAAGTGGGACAATTTTGGGGAACTTTCTTAAATGATAGAAGACAAATATGGTATTCGTACACATCAAGTAAATGACACACTGTATACATACATCCGGTAAAACCTGCAAGTATAAGTTAAAAATAAAATGAGTATGGCCTTATTCCTAGCCATGAGCCCCATGTATTGTTTGTTTGAATATAGCGACCTGTATATGCACACGCATTGCATTTAAGTGTAGCAATGTTCATGTCCTTAGACATCATGCAAGCATTGCAAATTAATGGTTGTACAGTATTTTGAAAATTCTTCCCTAAAACATCCTTGGTTGTTGCATTCGCATTGCCTTCAATAATTGGGCCATTTTCAAATTCAATTAACTACTACATCCAACTTAAAATATAGTAGTATATAAAAATAAAATTATAAAACATCACTAAAACCAAGTAAGATTTGTTTAATGTTTAACTAAAACGTCATTTCAATTGCTGTTCTCATGAGTCGTTATGAACAATATATCTCTCACCAAATCACCAATTATGAGAGGATTAGAACTATTGTAGCTTTATCCTTTTAAATTATTTTATTCACACACTATTGCTACATGCTAAAAAGGTGCTTAATATTTTTATGTCATCCTATCCTTTTAAATTAAAAACATTGAGTGCTCTAATTATGTCATGGAATAATCATCACACATTCCCTTATTATTATTTAAATATCAATGTTCTAAAAATTGAGCCCATCATCAACATCAAGTTTGTTGGTATGTCAAGTGTGGATAAGAACTCTACATTAGATGAAAAAATGGATGTTTGAAAAACATATAAATGATAAGATTTGTATAGTTGATGTCTAAGTGTTTTTGTTAAAATGTGGTATTGAACTCCACTTGCGGGTCCAATGCAATGATCCCCGAAATCCTCTCATAACCCATCAATGTTACCAGGGAGAGGTTTAACGGGCTCCTTATATCAAAAGTTAACGACACGGCCTAGCTTATAAGCAAGAGATAGTAGGGGAGGTAGTTAAATTAATTCATACAAAATATAAAGACCGAATCAAATTATAAGATGAATGATAATTTGGTCAACCTTCTTTTTCTCTTTTTTATTGGTAAAAAAGAAAAGACAAAAGAGATAATAAGAACATGACCTAAGAGAAAGTTCAAAAATTGTCACAAAATAATCGTACAAATGTCATTTCTCAAATTATAATTCCTGGACACATGGCTAGGCAACCTTATATTCCTGACTGTTAATGTTATTGCTTGCAGTGTCCCAATCTGTCAGATATCCAAATTTATTTCTCTGCACCTTATCACGCCCACATTTAACTGTCGCATCTTTATATTCCTATTCATTCATTTTCATTTTAAACTTTCTCAAATTTTCAATTCCAACCTAATTCTATGGCCTCACCAACACTTAAACCAGAGAAAAAACTTGCAGAATTTCTAAAAGACAAACAAGAACCTTTCATCCTAGAAGTTTACTTATTAGAAAGATCAAATTGCTCAAAAAACTGGAGTTCAAATTCAATCAAAAATTTGGAAAAACCTGCAAGTTCTTGCTTCTACAACAAAAACAGAAAACCTCTCTTTCCATTTTTTAAAGTTTTACTAACTGCTATACATGATAAGAAGAAGAAGAAGAAGAAGGTTGCAACAACCAAGGACTCCAACATTACAAATCAACATGCCAGTGTTGCTGTCACTATCACTCACGAACACGAAGCTAACAACGTTCATCAAGCACCTATTGAAACAGATCGTTTCTCAACTGCTAGCAGCTCCACCTTGTTCAATTCATGCTCAGATATTGATGATGATGAAGAAGACAGAACCTCGATTTCGTTAAATAAACATTATAATCCTCTGTTTTCTTCAGACACTTGCCAAGCTTCCGATGTCTGCAACATGAGAATGCAAAGGTATGATATGAAATGAACTCAAATTCTGTTTTACATAATTTTGAAATTTGATCATAGCTAAAAAATAACATGTTAATTCATTTTGTTACCATTATGAACAAATTAAGCCAGCAAGATACAACCAATGGAAAGCACCAGCAGAGATGTATAGAAGGTAAATTAAGTTAGTTTAGTTCTTTTACATTTTCATAATCTAAGAATAGTTTGTTTCTGCATTTATTTAATTACATAATTGGTTAGAATTTGACTTTATAACCTCAAGAGACGAATTTAAAATCTCATTAGAGAAAGTTGTAAAATGGTCGAGTGTCACGTTAATTAATTACTCCTTTTGATTATGTATCAGTCTGTGTGACAGATGAAACATTGAACAAGGATGTTTGTGTTTGCGGCGTGGTTGTGCCGAAGAAATTCACGGAGGAATCTCTATTATCAGCTGCTCTATTTAGTTCACTTATTCAAACAGCAAAGAGAGATCATAACTATACTAAGGAACTGCAAGAGATTCTAGGGCATGATGTTTCTCATGTGATGAAATCTAAAAGGGTGTTGCACAAAACAAAGAGGTTATTATTTGATTGTGTGAGAGAACTTACAAAAAATCTTCCAGAAAACAATTGTAAGCAATTCATGGGACCTGAAAAGTTGGGGAAGATGTTATGGGAGAGGACAAAAGAATGGAGTAGTCAACGAGGTGGAAATTATGAGAGAAATCTAAGTAACTTGCTGAATTTGGATTACTTGGATTCAATTAATGAATGGAGTGAATTTAAGACAGAGTTGAAAGATGTTAGTATTAAGATTGCTGATGCAATTTTGGAATGTGTGATCAGGGATGAAGTGGTATCAGATATGATTGAAATTTTGTCACCAACCACACAACAAAATTAATTTCTATTGTTGCAAGTAATATTTCATGTCCATAAGCCATTCCTTTTTAAATGATGGGTTGCTTGCTCTCTCTACCTCTTTTTAAATTCAACCATTCATTTTCAAAATGGAATATATTAGATTTTGATGATTCTTCTTCTTCTTCTTTTTTTTGGTTTGTTGGTTACTTATTGATTATGAGGACGAAATTTAACTCTATCCGTCAGATATGTGATAAGCTGCTTTTAATGTTGTAACTGCAATCGAAATTTAAGTAATAATCCGTCAAATAAACTGTTTTTTTAAGGAACAATAGTGACAATGAAGCTTGAATTTATTACTTCATGCATGTTTCTTAAGATCTTCTGACCAATTCTAGTTATGCTGGTACGCTCTTGATTTAAAATTACTACCTAGTAGCATCTGCGTCTAATTGCAAATAATTGAAATAATGAATGATGTATTGAGTGGATAAAAGTATTTGATGTGAAACTTAAGTCGAAAGTCAGAAGCATTTCACACTTGGTTTTCTCGTTAGATTCTCCTTATGAGTTTAAGTTCTTTTAAGAATGGTTGTGTTCAACGAATGTTTGGCCAAAAAAACTCGGTATGTTTTATTAAGGTACTCTACCAAAAATTTGATGTGTGAGTAAAGTTGTGAGATGTGGATATCAACTCTTAAAAGAGGTGATAAACTTAAGATTCTAAGTTAAATTATATATAAAAAAAATGAATGTAATGCTGAAGTTATGAAAAAATAATCCATCCGATGAATCGTCTTTGTTTTTGGAATGAATGTTTGAATCGGTTATATAAAGACATACATGAAACATGTATATATGAAATGGACATTTGAACAACCAAAAAAAACCCCATAGCCAAGACCATGAGGGCTATAATGTTCCAAGCATTTAAAGTGAAAGTTACGTGCGTGGTACGGCGGTACCCACACAGACACAATCCATCGGTATCACTATTCACTTACAGTATTAATATTATACTTTGAAATTGGAATTGCTTTTGTTTGTGAGAAGGACAAAATGATGGTATCTTCAACCACTATCGCCGCTTCCATTCACCTATTAATCTTTCCATTAAAGAATAAAGATGCGTTTTGCTTCCATGTAGCCTCAATGCTACACATAATAGGGATGTGTGACTAAAACTGTCTACTCACTATATTTTCAAAAAGGAAAAATGCTATCATGCATCGTTAGAGTATATTATATGTTAAAATATTAAATATAGAAATATAATTTTAAAATAAGAAATGTTAACTTGCGTCTTTAAAGTACATTAATCGTCGATCACTGTTTTAATTAACTTTATAATTTCTTTAATTTAGAAGTGAAAAAAAATTCTTCCCCTCTCTTCCAAAACATGCAATTTTGCATCAACTTTCAATTAGATTTAAGTTAGTTAATAAACAGAGTGTCACCAAACAAGTTAAGACAAATGTATTCTTTGTTACTAGTTGTTGAGTAAGTGAAATTTAGAGGTCAAAGCTGAATATAGCCAGCCCTTACTAAAACTATAATACCATAAATTGAGATAAAGTTTCTTATTTCATCAATCATCATGGTGCCTTTGCTTTATTAGCTTCAAATTTAAAATTACCATGCAAGTAAATTCCCTTCCAAATTCTTCAGAACCAGAAAGAGAATTTTTACCTTAACTCATTTCATTTGTGAACAAGATCTTCTGATGCCGCGACTGCAAAGTCATCGCAAAGATCTAAGCCTCCTTTATTCCGTTTCAGAACCATCACCCTGAAATTAATCGCCCCAGATATGACTCCACCATCCACCATGGTTTGCTGGCGACTATAAACTCACACAACGCCGCCTAGTTAGTTAATAGAGGAAAACAAACGATAACATAGGTAAAGTTTAGTTTCCTGATGTAGTATTTTCCTTTTTTTTTTATTTTAGAAATAGCAAAATTTATTCACGTCGAGAGCGTGCAAGAAGCACTGCTAACTCGTGGACAGAAAAAAAACAACGATACAAAGGTCACCTACATGCTGGAAAAACCCCAAAACAAATACAAACCTACACCCTTCTATTCCTAGACCCAAGCCCATCACAGGAAAGGAAACAGGAAGCAGAAAACAGAAACTGCAGCTTTAAACCGAAGCTGATGTAGTATTTTCCTTGTTTTACATGGTTATTGATTTCACACTACAGGTAAATGGTGTGGACCTTGCAAACATGGACCCAGTTAGGCAAGAGGTTGCTGCAAATTACACTGATGTTGAGTTCATTAAGCTTGAAGTGGATGAGTTAATGGATGGTATGTTACAAGTTACCCTTCACTTTAACTAGTTTATAATTTAATGTAAAATCAACTAATATGTAAGGTTTAATTACTCGGTCGATATCTAAACTATTTCTAATCAGATATCTGAACTTGTAATTGAGTTCCTGGATTTTAGTCAAGATATCTGAACTTTTACATAATTTACAATCAAAACAGGCAGAGTAATTAAACCTATTATAAATGTTATTTATTTTTACTGACATGATTTCCAGTACTTGAGAACTGGTTTGTTCACAACATTAATCGCAACAGAAGTAAGAAAATGTCTCAAACATTCCAGGTGCATTATGTGGTTGATAACTTGGTAGGGGTAAGAAAGGAGGAACTACAAAGGATGATTGAAAAATGTAGAAACTAAGTGTATGATCATCATCACTGTAACAAAAACACAGTCTCTGCAACACATTTTCCTATGATTACAAGGGAACAGCCTACAAGCTCAAAATGTAATAAATTGGTACATAGAAGGATATCCATGAACTACAATCGATATAATTGGATTCTTCAATGCTATTTGATCTGATAATAATCAAAATCTTCAACAACTTGCAACATTAAACTAACATAGTTGTGTTCTGTCTTCTAAGAAAAAAGAGAAAGAATTCTCGAAAGGTCGTGCCAAATATAAGGTATGTAAAATTAACACCTGTTTCCAAAACTAAATATCTTTCTGTATAAAAGAATAAGAACGCAGCTATGCTAGCTCTAATATATAATGTGTACAAACTTCATATACGAATAGTGGAATTGCATATTAAGTTATTTAGAGTTCATGGAGAAGAAGGTTAATGAAAGTGTTAAAAACATTATACTAGAGTAAAATATTGGTTTAGTTATCAGCATCACTCAAAATCATTTGCAAGTGACATACCTTGATTATCAGGGAGCACCAACTCATAGCCTGGTTTCACAAACTTGGATTGTGATATCTCTTCTAGAATTAAAATATCTTTTGGATCATTACCAAATCACTTCCATCCCTCTTGAACAAGCAGGGGGTCTCTCATTCACCACAAACTGGATGTTGGTTTCCATTCCCAGGAAGAGTAATTTTTGTGCCCTTTTCCTACAAGGTTTAATGTCTATATTCAAGATTTCTTCTATACACTTCAACTTCCTGTCAAAATCAACTTAGAAAAAATGGCTCCTTGTTAAACCCTCTGCAATTGCGGTTCGAACAAAGCAATATCAGATAAGCTTTAGAGGTTTCCGCAGCAGCATTGTAACCGCAACCGTGGCCGCGTCGGTTGTTGTATTTTACTGCAATATCAAATTTTGCAGCATAACCACAACCGCAATTTAGAACCAAAAAGTAGTCTTCTCTTATTATCTTACTGTCATTAACATCCGGAGGGCTAACAAAAATCCACAAAACAATATAGAACATGTGCGTACAGAATACAATAAATCTATATGCATGCTCCCTGCCCAAGTATGCATGATCAAGCCAAATAAGTTTACGATTGAAATAGAAAACAACCAAAACAACAGAATATAGTTGGCAACTGTAGCATAGCAACAACAGAGGCAACAATATTATTTCAATTGCAGCAACACCATGGCATCAACTATCGAGTAAACATCTGAAATTAATTATGCAACTAAACACAATAAATGTGTCGCAATAAATGGTACATTAGTATTAGATGTTCCATAGGGTCAAACAACTTAATTAAGCGACATCTTCCTTCAAATTATTCCCATCACCATTTTCATCATTGAAGCGTTAAGAGTTAAGTGGATATTGACCATTGAGGTCGTAGAATTGACGCTTCTTGGGGTCAACAAGAACATCACAAGCGTTAGAAATTTTTCTTGAACTTTGCTTCAAACTCTTGTTTCTTTTAAAGGGTACTGGTTATTCTAATCCCCTGTTAATACACAGGTTAATAAAATGGACAATATAGCACAAATGTAATTTTAAAATTAGAAAGAAAAAAAATTGGAACCGTGTATAAGCAAGTTTGGACCATTTTCATTCATTATAAAGTTTCTTGCTCACATTTACTCCAAAAGATACAAAGTTACCAGAAAATTGATTAATGACATTGCTAAAGTTGTTGCACTGAATAAATACTAATTGCATAAGGAAATCAATCCAGCACAACTAGTTTCTGATACTTGGGGCCAGCAATTGCAGCTTCCATAACTCCTACAGGGCTTATATCACCTTCATTGTCTGTCAGCAGATGGCTTATATCACCTTCATTGTCCAAGAACAATTTCAGCAGATTCTTAGAAAATCCACTTACCAGCGCCACTCCTTTCTGAGTGGCCGGCACTGGGGTCGCTATCGAGTCTCTCAGATTCCAAAAAACTATCTGAGGCACAGCGGAACCATACCCTTTCTCTCTATACTTCCTAGTGATTGCTTGGTAATCAGTTTCCCAAGAGTTTGCAGATGCTTGATCAAACTCCATGTCACTGAATACAAATATCCTCTTAATCATCTGATCCTCCTTGACATTCCCATTTACCGCGACATCCAATATGCGATCAAATACCTTCTGGAAATCAGTGTTCATCCCCCAATCCATGTGCCTCACAAACTCTGTCTTGGACTTTAGATTATCCCCCTTGATCAAATGAAGCTGAGGCTGAGCAGTGAAAGTGATTACCTTCCCTTTCCAAGGTTCCTCACACAATTCAGACACCAACAATCCCAATGCCACACACACTTCCATAGGGATCCCAAGCATACTCCCGGACACATCACACACAGCAAGACAATTCCTCATCTTCCCTTTCTTGAGCAAATCATCCACCATTCTCTTCCACTGTAACTCCGCCACCTCTCCACCATCTCCATCCCCCAAAGACTTAATAATATCATGAGGAAGCAAAGCACCAGCAGCGATAGTAGTCTTCCCCGCTTTCACATCCTCCAAATACTTCTCAAACCTCTTTTTATCATGCTTCAAAAACTTCTCTTTATAAAACTCCATCGCCACAGACGCAACCCTGTTGTAAGGAATCAAATTCCATCGATTAGCCCCAATAAACACCTCAGGCAACTCCAAAACCTTCCTCAACGGCACCAACACATCCTTCCTCAAACGATCACGAACCCTATAAGCATAATGCGCCTCCTCCACACCTTCATACTCCTCCCTAGGAAAAATCCTCTTCGCAATACTCTCACACAACAATGTCGCCCTATCAAACGAAGAGTCCACCGAAGGACACCATTTCGCAGCAAGACTAATTTTTGTGGACGACCCACATTTCAAAAACTCAATATCTTTCTTCAAACAATCAGCAAAATGATCAGAGATACAATCATGAAGAAACTTAAAATGAGGGTCACGATTATAACGTTCAACAAGCTTCTTAGCCAATACAATCTTCTTCTCTTTCTTCGGAAGCTTCTCATAAGCTAATGCAATCCTCTTCTCTTTCTTCTCATTATCTAATGCAATCCTCTTCTCTTTCTTCAAGAGAGAAGCTTTTTTTTTCTCATCCCTCTTAGCCCTCGCCGCAGCCCTAGCCGCATCTCTCACCGCAATCTCTTCACTCATCAAAGAGTCTTCATCAGTATAATCATGAAGTACCGAAAAGGGGTTTTGGTTTTTCTTAACCAGAGGGGGTTTAACTTGAACCAATGGGGGTTTAACTGGAGTAAACTCCCATTGTTTTTGATCGAATTTTCTTACACCAAAACGGGATTTTGATTTTGATTTGCGATTTTTTTTCCTATAGGCTGCTAATTTCTTTTGATTCCATTCTTCTTTCTGGATTTTACGTATATTGGTACCTTGCAGAAGACGGTAAAGGATTTCTGGGAGATCTTTGAAGTAACCAAATTCAGCAAGGGAAGGGACATTAGAAGCTAGGGTTTTAGGGTGGTGGTGGTGAAACCAAAGAGCAGCGGCGTAGAAACCTTGACGATCGGACTTGCCTGTACCGCGGACGCCGCGGAGGTTACAGACGAGTTTAAGGGTGGTGAGTGGGTTATAGGTCCATGCTAGTTGGAGTCTTTGGAGGAGAGTTTCGGAGGGAGTGTCGGAGACAACATGGAAGAAGAAGTCGAGACATGGGTTGCCTGTAGTGAGAAATGTTGGTGACATGTTTTCTGTTAGAGTCATTGGTGGATTTTGGTTTGTTTGAAGGGTGTTGAAATTTGTTAACATTTGATCGATGCAAGTTTTGGTGGTGACGGTGGTTTTAGAAGTGGTGGTGTGTATCTCGGGTGGGCCAACGAGTGTGGTGGCGGAGGCCATAGTGGTGATGAGGAAAAAGAGAAGATTTGGATTGTTAGGGATAGGTAGGTTAAAGGAGAAGGTTGTGAGAATCGATGTTGATTTTGACCGTATTTATAGAACGATGTCATATGCGTGGCGTGGGCACCAAGTACGTCAATGCAAATCTTAGTCATTAAGAATATTGAAAGAGTTTGTTTTGTTGCGGAGAGAAAGCAGGAAGGGATGAAAACTAAGTAGATGAAGATGCATGAGGTTTTCTATTCCCTAACTTGCTAAACAAGTTTCATTTTTTGTTTCTATTTTATTTTATAGTTATTATTTGTCTCCACTAACCTCAATTAGCACTCACTACTCGTAAATAGTCAAAGAACCCTTCAGAGGATTTTCTCTTGTTTTAGCATGGTGTTATTATAAAAGATAAAACGAGTTACAATTGTAGAAGGATGAGGGATACTCCTCCATACAAACACATGTTGTTATTTTGTTGAGAACATGACTTAGTTCTCTTTTCTTTGATTTTTATTTAATTAAATGAAGGGAGCACTGTTTTTTCTGAACCAGCAGAGTAGTTTGCCAATTCCAGTAATTTATTTCTCTTTGTATTATTGTTTGGTGTAAAAGAAATGAAAGAGAAATTCAGAAGAGAAAACTTGTGAAAAATCTAAGAATTCATATGCAAACATGGGTTAAAGGTTTTGGTAGTTTAACTAATTTGAGTCAAAAGATTAAATAAGTTGAGAAGTTTGAAACCAGGGTTCGAAAAAAATATTAACGTACTAACAATTATCTATCATATTAATATTTGTCAATAAAAAAAGATGCAAACGTGGGTGAAAAATTATAGATTTGAAGACTAAAAGTTCGTAGAAAAGGTAGATTTGAACCTTAAAAATTCATATGCAAATAGACTAAAATGATCAAAATAAAGTGAAAAAAAATATCACAAAATTGTTACGTAAAATTAAGTTAATGGATCACATGAGTAGTTTTGCCTTAAAAGAACAATAATGTCTTTGAATTAAAAATTTGTGCATAAATATTATAATTTATTTTTATTTTAATTTAATCAAAACATTGATTCACTCAATTATTTAACTAATTTTTTATTGATTTAACTATTAATGTAATGGTTTAAGATAATTGATTTATTACCAACAATGAATTGGTTTAGTTGGTAAGAAGCGTGAACAGTTAAGTAAGTAATCATAAGTTTAATCTCTAGCTACCCCTTGCGTATGTCAAAATAACTTAACTTGAAAAATTGAACATCTATGTCAAAATAACTTAACTTGAAAAATTCAACATCTATGTCTCACATGTTGGATACTTCCAATTAAGTTATTTTTACTAACATGATAATAAGAAAAATCATTTAATTATTACTTAAAAAAAACGGAATCACATTTAAATAAGTCATACACTATGGTGAGTTAAGACATCTATATCTATTATAATATGTTTTTTATGCAGATATGTCTGAGCAGGAGAGGTTGGATAGACTTAGGTTAGGGAGGCTTGCCCCTACTAGTAGTGCACGTAGGGAGAAGCAAGCACTACAGCCTTCGGACGGTCGAGGTCGAGGGAGAGTGGGGGGCACGAGACTTGCTACCGTTGATGCTGCGAGGGGATCGACGTCGCAGACGGGTCCATTCCAGATAGTGGACCCGACACAGTACCAGCATGAGCAACATTATCAGGAGCAGGCATATGAGGAGCAGCATTATTAGGAGCAGCCTGAATTTCAGTCAGGTTTTCAGTATCAGGAGGGGTATGAGTATCACCAGGGGTATCAGCCTCAGTTTGACGAGGGGTATAAGCCTGAGTTGCCTCCTCAGCAGCAGTACGTCGACCCTCCTCAACAGTAGCCTGGGCAGCATCCTCAGCATCATGCAGATCCTGGTATGGAGGATGAGGATGGGGCTTTCCAGGGGGGCCTTACGAGTTGTCACTTTTACTAGACTTCGGTAAACACGTGCCATGTAAGCTTTGGAACGATAAAACAGTAAGTATAATTTGTTTTATTTAATTTAATGATATTTTACTATTATGTCAAGTTTACTTTACGTAGAATATGTTATGTTTATTTAATTTAAGTATAACTACGTAGAATATGTCATGCTTATTTTACGTATTTAAGTATAATTGATTTATTTTTTACGTAGAATATTTAAAGTTTATTATCATGTAAAGTTTATTTTACGTAGAATATTTTATGTTTATTTTACTTATTTAATTTTTTTTTGTATTTCAGTTGCAAACGGATCGAAAGATGACTGGCGTCTCGCATGGGAGAAAACTTAAGCTTCCTGCCTTGTCGCTTCCGTTGCCGGTAGAAGCTAACCCTTGGTTCTGGGTACCGATGGATAGATCCGGTCTAAGGCCCCTCCTTCTGACTGGGTACGACAACATCTCCCACGGGTTAGTGTGTGCCATGGCTGAGAGATGGCATCAGGAGACCAGCAGCTTCCATCTGCCTGTTGGGAAGATGACCATTACACTAGATGATGTGGCTTGTCTTTTAGGCATCCATGTCGCTGGATGGCTCATTCAGGAGGATGATTTAGATCATGACCGGGATGTAGACTGATGGTGACTCACCTGTTGTTTCCGCTGAAAGACGCGGTGGAGCAGGTGAGTAATAATTCGGGAGCCTTTGTCACTTACACGGCCCTGAAATAGCGTTATGAACACCTGTTGAATAGGTGTAACCATTTGTTGGGGGAGGAGGATTTATCAGAGGAGGAGGAGCAGGAGCTGAGTCGTATTAGGCCCGCCTGTGTCAAGGCGTTCGTGTTGCTCTTGCTTGGCTACACCCTTTTTGCCGGCAAAAACAGCAAAACCATTAATTTGTTGTGGATGCTTGCGATTCAGGATTTGGCTAACATAGGCACGTGGTCATGGGATGCGATGGGACTTGCTTTCTTGTATGAGCAGCTGAATCTTACCTCCAGCTCAAATGTTGGCTCCGTTGGTGGTTACATGACCTTGCTTGTGGTAATATATTTTTTCTTCTTTTTTTAAGTTAAACGTAAATGTATAGTTTCTTGTATGACACTTGTGTGCTGATATAGATTTGTCTCTTTGTTTTTGCAGGGATGGGTTATAGCCCACTTCAGATATGTGGTTCTGAGGTCGAGATATCTAGATTACAAACGGGAGAACCCGTATGTGGGTAGATGGAAACTTCATAGGGGGTTTAAACATGTTGATCACTTCAGAGGCTTGTTGGATTCGATGGAGCATTGTCATGTCACCTGGAGGTCGTACGAGCACCGACGAGACGTGACACCTTTTCAGGACGTGTGCTGGTACTCCGGATGGATCATGGCCAACAAACAAAATATGGTGTGTCACTTGCTCGAGCGGGTTCTGAGGCAATACAGTTATGTTCAGACCGTTCCCCGACCTCCTACTACGATTATGCCTCTTGCCCCAACATATGTAGCTGATGCCTTCTTGGAGTTTGCTCTGCATGTCGTTCCCCAGCAGCAGAGGGGCGCTCATGTCCCAGACGACGAGCCTTGGAAGCATTCAGATAGTTACATTAGGTGGTTCTACCGTGTATCCCATCCTCTTATCGTCAACCCTGCTCCAGAGCCTAACATTATCATGCTGAGACCTGTCTACCAGGATATTCTTGTTGACCAGGAGTGGGCCAGACATCCTCTCGATCCATTGCAGGTCATTACCAGTATGCGAGGCAGAGTGGAGCATGCGATGCAGATTCCAGAGGTGGTTTCAAATCCACTCTTCTTCGGAATTTTGGAGGGCCTCCGTACCGATTATAGCGTGTTTGAGCAGCAGCGGTAGTGTCTTATTTTAGGACTTGTTTTTATATTTGTAGTATTTTTATGACATTTTGTTGGATTTGTATGTAATACATTTACATTTGCGCGGTTATGCCTCTTTATGACATTTGCGTTAATTTTTGTTAAAATTGCGTTTCTAAATTATGAATGAATGAATGCATGTCCTATAAATTATGAGTTTTGGTTGAATGAATGAATGGTTTTAGCTATGTATGAGTATGGTTCTAAATTATGAGTTCATGGAACAAGGCAGTAGCTATTGTCTGTCTGTTCTGGTGCGCACAGAACCAACGTGAGTTAACTCACGTTGCTTTTGCACTAAAGTAACTTAAGTCACGTAAGGGTAAATATGGAATTTCACTAGAGCATAATTCAAAAGTTAGGAAACAGGCAAACAAAGAATTTTATGACGAGTTACGAATTACGAGGTAGTTAGTTTGATTTGAGAGAGAACAGTAAAGTATGAAGCTTTAGGAACATAGTAAGGGTTTCCAATTGATTTGGGGATTTAGGGTTTCATCTACAGTACTATGGATTTCAAAATGGATTCTGATAAAGCTAAGCTTTTCGTCGGTGGCATTTCTCGGGAAACCACTGAACACACTCTCAAACACCATTTCTCCAAATACGGTGACGTTTTGCATTCAACAATCTCTTTTGACCGCACCACCCGAATCCCTAGAGGTTTCGGTTTCGTTACTTTCTCTGATATCTCTTCTGCTCACAATGCCCTTCAAGATACCCATGTCATTCTTGGACGAAAGGTTCGGTTTTTTTTCCTTCATTTTTTGTTTTCACTTAAAAATGATGATATTTGTTAACTTTTGAGTTTAAATGTTATTTATTTTTGAGTAAATAAAATTTTGTAATTGATTGGTTTTATGGTTGGTTGTTGTATATAGGTAGAAGTTAGAAAAGCAATACCGAGAAGTGAACAACTAAAACAAAATCAATTACAGAATAGAGGGGGGAATAGCTATAGTGGTTATGAATGTGGGAATGAACATATTAGGACTAAGAAGATTTTTGTTGGTGGTTTACCTGCTAATCTGTCTGTGGAGGAGTTTAAGAGGTACTTGGAGAGGTTTGGTCGAGTAACTGATGTGGTGGTGATGCAGGATAGTGTAACTCATAGGCCGAGGGGGTTTGGGTTCATTACTTTTGATTCTGAAGACTCGGTGCAAAGTGTTATGATGAGAAGTTTTCATGACTTGAATGGTAGGCAAGTTGAGGTTAAGAGGGCTGTTCCGAGGGAGGGGAATGCTGGTTCTGAGGGTTTTAGTAAAATAAGATATAAGAGTGATAGAGGAGCAGCTGAAAGTTTTCACCATTCTAGTCCCGGGAACATGTTTCCTGCCATTGCTCCTTTACCTTTGTCTACTAGTGATGGAGTGTATGGATACGGATCAAATCCCTATGGTTGCAGGTACCCTACGGGTGGGTATGGGTATGGGGGGAATGGATATGCTGCTCCATCAGATGTTTATAGGAACTTATGGTATGGTGGGCAAATAGTAACTGGTCCTTAGGCTTATCATCAGGTGCCTTATGCTAATGTTATGCCAAGTGTTGCATATGTAGGTGGTAGTGTTGGAATAGTAGGTAGTGGTGCCGGAAATTGGGGGTACAATTCCATTCTTGGGTCTGCAACAATTTATAAATTTGACCAGCCTCTTATTGCCAATGGATTTGTTCCATTCAATATGCCATCTCCTCATGGTGTAAAGCAGATTGTTGGCGCTTCAAGTTTTAAAGGAAGCAATGGTGAAATCTCCAGTTGACAGACGGTAAAAGTTGTTAAGCCTTAATTTATGTAGGTATATACATGCTGACTGCTGCATCTGGTATATGAAAGGTCAGTATATTCTTTCCTACATGGTGTAATAGCTGGTCATTGGGCCTTTCTATGTGTCATAAATATGTAGTTTAGCTACTTGTCTTGTTTGTTATGGAGATTATCAGTAGAGGATTCAGGCATCTCTAAAAATATTTTCATGCAAATCATTTTATTCATGCTTCTTTCTATATTTTATTCATGCTACTTGTCATTTTATTCTCCTTCCACTATCAAATACTGTGGTTTTTTTAGCTCTTTGCAAGTAACCTGATTGAGATGGTGGTTAGTGGACCAGTTAGATGAGCTAAGATATAATAAATATGGAAATTAGTGGTAACATGTAGTTAATCCTTCATTAGTAGTGTAAAATTTGCACAAACAAATATTTCAAATTGACACTTAATGTGAGACAGAGGGAGTATTTGTTTCATTTCATAGATTCAAATATGCATCATGAAAATGCATAGATTTCAATAGTTGTTTTTTCTGTTGTTCTTCAGTAGATTTCAGCTAAAGTGTGGTGTTTATTGTAGTCGATTGCATCTTATAGTACGGTATTAACTTGCATTTTGCAGTTTAAGATGAGTGTTGCAAGTTGCAACACTTTTTTGCAACTTTTTCCAAAACTTTTGTTATTAAACTATAGATTTCATTAAGTTCCACTGTGTAGAGATCACGCATAGCCATAGGTTACTTGGTCAATGAATGTAACATTTATTATATTGCAGCGTTTGTTGCTACTGATAGACTTTTAGCAAGTGTACTAAAAATGCATCGAAGTAATAAAATAAGTTCGTATCTACGAGGACTGTGTTAATCTCAATTCAACAATAAAGTAAATATTTAGGATGTATAAATTATTTTGTTTGCCCTAGGCAGTAGATTGGATTTGATTGCATAAAATTAAATAACATAAAATAAAGATAGTTTGGAAAAGACAAGGAGAGATGAGATCAGGTCTGTCGAATCCTTTAGTGTTTTCCTAATTGGCAGACTGTACCTATTTCTTCCGAATGATTCTCTAGTTCCACGATAGTTAACAAAATAGTCCTAATCAATCCCTTGAGTTAGGACCCTCTTCGCAACTACAGCCCCTAATTCCTTAGGTGGTCTAATAATCTTGAAGGTTTAAAGTAC
>Ga0228711_1001455_pt1 | contig 34818 bp, 22 predicted proteins | sample MedpolnodulmetaG_2_FD_177996 | JGI IMG/M metagenome (GOLD analysis project Ga0228711, IMG submission 177996) | Root nodule microbial communities from Medicago polymorpha collected in Santa Monica, California, United States - brown nodules | ecosystem: Host-associated > Plants > Roots > Nodule... | reverse complement strand
GAGAATTAGCCGTTACATCAACTTGTCTTGCTTGAAGCTTTGATTCTTCACCATTGATCTTTTGCCTGATTTGATAATTGTCCTATGAAGAACCAATTTCAAATCCATTCCATTTGAAACGGAACAAGGTCTGCAGCAATATTAGTGTTATTCTTGTCTGATGTAGAGACAAGTTGCAGAGATGGTGGTTGCAGAGGCGTGCCCAGAGTTAGTAGTTGTACACTTCGTACATTGTACTTTGTCAACTCTGGTGAAGTAGCTTCTGGTGAGATGCTTCTGATAACCTTGCTTCTGATGACCTTGTTTCTGATGACGTGTCTTCAGGAGCTCTTTCTTCAGACTCGTTTCTTCAGACGCACTGCTTCAGATGCATATCTTCATATGCATTCTTCCAGACGCTTTAAGCTTCAAATAAAATTCCTTTGCTCTTTGACTTGTTCAATCAGAATCTTTATGAATAGTACTTTGATTATGATCCTGTACACTTGAACAAATGTTTAGCATATCCATTTGATAATTTTTAATACCTTGTTATCATCAAAACTCAAGAGGTGATTTTGCGAAACACCCTTTGTTCCAACATTTTCTTCCCCAAAGATTCATCTATTTAAATCCTAGGATTATCAGATACTGATTGCGCATGTTGCATTGATTCGAGAAGATCAGTCTGAGGCCAATGCTTCTTTTTGGGTAAATCCTTGAAATCACGGAGAACAAAAAAGCATCTTTCTATATCCAGACCTTCGTCAGCAACTGAGTATTGTGCTCTTGCAATTGCTACATTTGAACTACAATGGATATTGTATTTGACAAGAGATTTACACATATCTTGTGTTAAGTTGCCTGTCATTTATTGTGACAATCAAAGTGCATTGCATGTAGCAGCTAACCATGTGTATCTCTAACGTACCAAGCACCTTGAAATTGACTATCACATAGTTAGAGAGAAATTGCACGGAAAAGTTTTGAAGCTTCTTTCGGTTTCCTCAAAGGTCAAGTGGCAGACTGTTCCACCAAGTCACTTCTTCCTCATCCATTTAACACTTTACTATCTAAGTAGTTGGGTAGGGATAGTTAGTTAATGATCAATTACTTGTGCATCAAGTAATCGGCCAAGACAGTTAGAGATAGTTATCCGATGTATGTATGTATATGATAAGCTAGCACATAGATTAGTTCGGGTATATGTATCACTTGTAATAGTTTCAATAATCAATGAAATCTATTCTTTTCATTCAATTCTTCTCTACTGGTTGTTCACATCAGTTGCTGAATGATATTTTGGGGCATAATTACCCTCGTTTTTTTTTGTGGTGTTCGGTGTTCGAACCCCGGACCTTACATATATTATGCATTGTCCTTATCAACTGAGTTACGCTCACGGAGACATGATTACCCTCGTTTAATTAGGTGTCAGTTGTTTCTTGAGCTCAGCCCTCCTTTGTATAAAAAAAAAGAACATATTATGGATGATATACTTTTAACTCTATTTATAATATAAATTGATTGGCAGTTCTGGTGCAAAATATAAATATGATAGAGTTCAAAATAAAACAAATTTCTGGTATGGTGTAATTTTAAAAAACTCAGCATAAACTCTCCACCATAAAGAGAGTAGTAATTTTTTTTAGTAACTGTTGACAATATCCAACAGAGAGGAATATGTTCCAAGTAGTCCACAAACGATTCCGGCTGTAGCAATTATCACGCTCACGATAACCTGGTTGTGTCAGGAAAAGAAAAAAAAAACAGACAAAATTGAGTAAAATTGAAGGAATAGGAAAATTAGTTGGACATATATATTAGTAATTTATAGGTTCACTCATAAACTAAAGATTAAAGAGAATACAAGAATCTAAATTTAAATGTAAATCGCACGTAATAATACAGATTTAGGGAGGTTTGTTCTGCAGTATATATGAAAACTCTGATAGAATAACATTAAACACATTCTTGCATTTGTTTTGCACTATCCAAAATTATTAGTCCATATAAATTACAGTGAACTCAGTTGACTACCATTCTGAAATTTCAGTAAGAGAAATGATATTTGTACAACCACTTTGTGACAACCTTTTGACAACTTTCTCTCTCATACTCACATTATACTCTTATTCTCGCTCTTCTTTTTTCTCTCTCCATTGTTTTTGACCAAAGAAAAGAGAGAGAAAACAAGTTGTCACAGGAGTTGTCTCAAATGGATGTTCAAATATCATTACTCTTTCAGTAATATGTTTCATCTTTCAAGAAGTCTACTGTGATTTTTTAACTAGTAAATGGTCATTTTGAAGCCTAAGAGTGTGAGCCGTTGTTACTATAGTCTATGAATATATAAATAAATAAAATTTGTGAACCAAAATACCAAACAACGTATTTGGTGACCAAAATGGCTAACCAAACGGTCGATTTTAAAAAACAAGTTATTTTTTATGTATCTTATTGACAAATCAAATAATATCTTATAGACATGATTTATGTTATAATATCTTTCAATCCAAACGGTCGATTTTGTAATACAGTTATACAAGAAAAAAAAATATCGTCGATGTCATATTGTTCAAATAACATGCCTATGTGACTAAAATTTAAAGGCACGTGATTTTATAAGACAACAAACATATTTAATTCCATAATTTATGCTAAAAGTTTTTCAGTAGTAACATCAATCTAAAATTTAACTCCAATGAACTTAATTTATATAAGAAAAGATTTTTGTTATAACAAAATATTTATTGCAAATATGGTTCAATAATATGAAAATTAAATTCAATATTTAGTAGCATTATTACCTGTAACCTTGTAGCCTTCTTCCCCACGATTTTTAAAAAGCATAAACTGGGCATTACCACCGACTGAAAATTTGTGCATTCCCCAAATTAGATGAAATTAGATGAGATTTATAAGAATTCAAAGCAAGAAACCGGAGTAATGGCATTAAAGGAAATCACAACCGGCTATAGAAAATTCTAGTTCATGTCAAGAAACAATTATAGTAATATTATACCACAAAAGAATCAACAAGCGGTTATGCGTACATCATTCCAAACAAGTATTGAACTGAAAAATATAAAATCTAATCTAATGTGGATTAAGATCAACAACCATAGTTGATGTAGCGCAACACAGGGTGATGGTTTAGCTCAACGGGGTTCTACCTGCAAAACCTCCATCTCTCATTAGATGAAGAGGTTTCTGTAGCACAACCTCCAAGCTTTGAAGTGAAGAAAGATCATGAATCAAAGATGTGTAGAATGTGGAAAGCTCTCTATGGATTGAAACAGTCACCAAGGGCATGGAATAAGAGAAAAGATGGATTCCTAACTGAGATAGGCTCCATCATCAAATATGTTTCTTAACATGTTGTATATGTAAAAAAGGATAACAACAAAGGTGTGATAATTCTATGTCTTTATGTTGACGATTTGAGATGACAGACCTTGGTCACGTCTCATACTTTCTAGGAATTGAGTATCGTAGAAGCAGTAGGGATCTGCTAATGCACCAAAGAAGATATGCTATTGAAACTCTTAAGAAATTTGATATTGAATACCGCAATCATGCAGTGACACCTGCTGAGACAAGATTTCAATTGTCTAAGAACAATGATGAGACTGATGATTTCAATTCCCACCTGCGTATATAGGGTATCTCAAGTGATCGATGGTATGCTTATATAGGTGACATTGTCGATGGTATATAGGTGGATGACCAGTGTCTTGGTGCTCAAAGAAGGGACCCATGATTGCCCTCTCATCATGTAAAGCTGAATATATAGCTGCATCACTCTGTGCATGTCAAACAATCTGGCTAATAAACTTAATTAATGAAATTATCGATGAGAAGTGTGAAACTGTGACATTGAAGATCGACAACATTTCTGCCATCAACTTAGCTAAAAATCCCATTGCACATGGGAGAAGTAAGCACATAGAAATGAGGTTTCATTACTTGACAGAGCAAGTAAGAAAAGGAAAACTGAAGTTGGAACATTCCAAAAGTGAGAATCAGATTGCAGATGTTCTAACCAAAGGTGTTAAGATTGAAGTGTTCACGAAACCAAGAGACTTGATGGAAATTGAAGCATTGACTAACATGAATTAAGGCGGTGTGTTGTGAGTTAATTCAAAATTAGTCAATGGTTACCTTGCTTGTGTCGCAAGTAACTGATTAGATAGAGTTGGTTTTTTTTCTGTTATCGCAGTTAGTTGTTCGACAGTTTTTCTGTTATATACTTGAGCTAATCTAGATAACTCTAGTGTTTTATAAAAAGTAGATAAATGACTAAATAATAAAAACGTAGTAATTCATCCATATTGTGTGTGTTTGATCTCTCTCTCTCTATTTTTCATTCTCTCTAATCTTCTCCACAGATTATGATCATGAGACCATTCGATGCTGACATAAGTCATTACTCATTTAGTATCACAGATTCACCACTTCCTAATTTCTTCCATAAAAATGATGCTTTTGTAATCTGGACATCATAGACATTGACTACTGAAATTAAACCTTTTATCAGATATTTTACGCCAAACTCAAGACCAGAAACTATAATAACTTGTCGTAAACCAACTATCCTATTAATGCATGAGCTACTTGGTGAGCATATGTCGATAATTTTATAGTAAAAGTACGACATACACAACAAAATTGTATTTTCATTGCTTACCACAAGCATACTGAAGAGTGAACCGATCAAAGCCATCACAAGTCCTGTAATTATAACAAAACTGCATTAGTCATTCGTTTCATATATGACATGTTACCAGCTTATATATGCAACATAGAATTTTGTTATAAAAACCATTCCATCCATATTATTTCATCTTTCATGCACATGCCTACTTCACATTCCTTCACGATTTTTTATGTAAAATCATTTACACATAATTTGCTCACTCGTACTTAACATGTTTGTGGTAAACGAATTGACAGGCTAGAGGAATAGTTGAAGCCATACCCAATCAATAAAGTATGCTATCCAAACGCATTTCAAGTAATTGTAGTAAGTTAAACCTTTTGCTTTTCCAGCAATACGAACATATTTAAGCAATTGTCGTTCTGTAAGACCATAATGAAAACACCATTTCTGTTCTTCAACAATTTCGTTCTCATGCGTTGATTAATAAAACATAAAAATCAAGGTTCAACATGGTAGGTACAAAGAGAGACTGGCTGTAGGACCTACTCGGTGCTAGATCCATGACAGATCGAGAAGCCACTTTGCAGCAACAACAGAGAAGGACACAACTTTTTCCTCTAGTCTTCTATTTTATTTTGTTGTTTCCTAAGTTGTCTGATGAGCCAAATTATGATTTGCAACACTGTTTTTTTCAATATATTAAAAATGTTTATGATAAATTTAAAAATGTTCATGGTAAGATGGTAGAGATTTACTGTTGTTTTCAGAAATCAGCTTAAACAGTGAAGGTTAAAAAATCAGCATTGGGAATGGAATGTTTCAAAAATCAATTTCATGAAAGGTTCCTTAAATGAAAAGTAAAGGGAACAGGGGACTAAGGGCTTTAAAATGATGCAGTAGAAATACTTGTGTGCGGAGCATCCAAATCCTATTCCAAGTCCTCCCGATATGGCATTTTTTTTTTTACTAAACTTCAAATATTAATGTGCCTTGTGTATATACAGTTAAGTAATCCTATATTTGCAGCACAGTAGGGAAAAACATCATCTATATCTAGTCCTTAAGTAATTATATTAAACATTCTAGATCATGACAGTGTGGGTTGGTTAAGTGTTACGTAATTTTTTACCATTAGAGCAAAATGTGCATGAGTTGCATAAGTATGACACGACCTTATGGGGTCCATTTGATAATAATGTATGAAAACCAAAACGAGTTCCTTAAAAAGTAACTATTGAAAATGCTCCAAAACTTACCAAAAAACGGAATCAGAAAAGCAGCACAAACCGTAGATGCAACAAGTGTTGTTCTAAGAAGAATAAAACACCAATAAGTACTTGAAACTCTCTCTGGTAGCAACTCCTCTAGACTCCTCGCCAGTGGATTCATCAACAAAGCATATTTGTTAATTATTAAGGAAAAGTCAACCTGAGCTTTTTCTTAAGTTGGATTAAACTGTCTCAAATTGTATAGCTATCGTAAACATTCAATATATGCAAAAAGGATATTTAGTCAATGGGTTAATTACCTGAAAAAAGACCAAGACAACATCAGTGATAAATAATTTTCTATCTAGAACTAACCTATTAAAATAGCATCGAGAGACCAACAACATTTCTAACTTACTGTTGTCCACAATGCAACTTTGGAAGCAAATGCACCTGCTGGCATATTCAATGTTATCTGAGACAGAGTGTCATCGCCAAAAGAGAGAAATCCCATGACTGCAACGCTTCCATATATCAAAATACACAAAACAAAACTGCATGCAAAGAAATACGTTGAGGAATCAGAGATTCACAAAGAACAGATCGATATCTTGTTACAGTGACATTAAAAGTTAGGTATCGAACCATGTTATCAATGCTTTGGTATACTGTTTTTTGTCAGCCATAGACTGGTATATATTTGGAAAGACAGAATGTCCTGCAAAGCAAAATCCATAGACACCAATAGCAAATGGAATGCCACTCCAATTCACCACTTGACCAGTATGATGGAATCCAACAGTCGTCCCGACAGAGAACACACATATAATAATCAATATTGTTGCTGCAATCCCTCCAACTGAAGATTACGATTGAAGTTCCAATGAGGATATGACAAGTTGTAAAATTTGAAAACATAAATATTCACTTTTAGAATGTAGAGAACCTGATAGGTACGAGATTATTCGGAGATCCTTCAACCAAACAGTAGGTAGAATAACAAGTGCAGTCAGAACTCCAAACAAGTGCATGGAATCTAAATGGAGACCACCTATATCTAAGGACGTTCCAGGAAACAGACCAGTGAGGTTATCTCCTTCCAAGGTGATGAATTCCACACAATATGACTGCACTCATGAAAAGATTCTTAAACATACGGTGAAGTCACAAAAATATAAAAAGCGGTTTCAAAGGAATTGTATAAAATGGTTGCAGCACTTACATATAGTTCAGTGTACAAAATGATCTGCAACAAATATCATCAGTAAACAATGATTAATAAAACCAGTAATTTGTTCATTGGAAAAAGAAAAAAAAAACATTATGTCTCGGCATTCATTCTCACTGCAACAAAATTAATTTTGAATAAATAAACAATACAGATGACTCATCTTATGATATATTTTCTCAGGGCTGTAAGATATGAAAGAACAAAGATAAAATTCACTCAAAACCATGGTAATTGAAGCACGGACACAGACACGGACATTGTCAAATCAAATTGTCAAATCCATTGATCTGCAATAAAATTCACTCAAAACCTCACTGTCACTCCACACATTGTCAAATCAAATCCTAGATCTAAAAGGGAAATAAATCTCAACATGGAAAATGAAGCACAGACACAGACACGGACACGAAACCAACACCAACACGGATAATAATTTGAGAAAATGACATAATTCAGTGTAATCATAGGTATCAATGTCGGTGTCGGACACCGACCCGTGTCTGACACTGGAACACCCCTAACCCGAGGAGTATTCGTGGTTCATAATACATAAAAGTAAAACCTGATCCATAATTTATATATCTTCCAATTAACAACCATATACACAAGATTTCAATAAGCAAATAGAAAAACTCACAGATACAAAAATACGGCCATATCTACCAAATGCAGCTTCTCCTATATCTGGATAGCTAGTGAGTCCTTCTCTACTTTCAAAGCAGTGTCTCATAAGGGTGGCTGTATAACAACAAACAGATGCAAAAATAAGCATCAGGACCAAGCCCATCCAACCAGCTTGTTTCACTGTATAAGGTGTAGACAGAAGGCCCACTCCAGCCATCACATTAATCCCTGCAAAGTCATATCATCACCTCATAATCCGTGTAAAATTTGAAATCAAGTATGGATAGATATTTGCATACAGAACAAAACTCCTCATATCAGGTTTCTCAAATTCAAACAAACAGGAGTCCACAGCATTCTCTTACCCTTCACCCTTACCCCAAAATAAAAGAAAATAAATTATAAGCAATATAAGGTACGGAATGAACTTCTTGCAAATACATGAGAAGGCTTTCATATAATTAGAAGATCGAAACTCGATATACAATGACTTTATAAGAAATAAACATTTCCTTTGCGAGCAACTGAACATGCAATGTTCATAGCAAACATGCACATGTCAAATAAAATTATTATACATACCATTGAAAACTGTTTGAGAGTAGCTGCAACCATAACCAAGAGGCATTTCTCCAACAAGATTTTGCGTCGAACCTTTCACCCACCATGTGGATTGAGTAGTACCTTCAAGACCTGATAGAAAAGGAGTCTTTCCATCTAGGTCTAAGTTACTCTTTGAATGATTGCTAAAACTTGAATAAATAGAACTTGGTCCTCGTAGAATTGACACAAAATTTGGAGCTGTAGCAATTGTGTAAGAATCTGTAGTCTCTCTGTTATAATGAAGTAGAAAACAATAAGGAATTTCCAATCTCATTCACATGTTAACCATCATAGGCAAGTAAGTGTACAAAGATAAGAATGAGAAATAGCAAAAGTAGGGAATATATACTATTGGAATGGAAATAGTTTGCATATTTGTTTGGAGATTTTTCTTTAGGCACGTAGTAATTGCTCACAGACACCTCAAAAAAACAACTACGTTCACTGTCAAACGGTGGTTAACTACCGTTCATCACTTTTTAAATCAGTTTAACCAATTTAAAAAGTGATGTGAACGGTAGTTAACTACCGATGGGGGTACTTTTGGTAGTTTGAAGTGTCTATGAGCAATTTCTAGGTGCCTACAGAGCAATCTCCTATTTGTAATATGGAAGTCCTTAGAACGCTTCTCTTTCGGCACCCTAAACATCTCTAAGGCCCTCTAATATACATTTGATAGTTATCTACCGGATGTATGTTTTTCCTTGCCAAACATATGTCGAGAGAGATAACTACTGAATGTGTATTTATGGAACCTTAGAGATATTGGGAGCCTAAAGAGAAACGTTCAAGTCCTTAAGTCAGCTTAAGGCTCCATATAGTTCTCTAATTTGGGCTTTGATTGGTTGGTCTCAATCACATTCTCTGAACCATTCTATATTTGAGGCCTCATATAATTTGCACAAGTTGTTCAATCTAGTATCATAACGATAGTGTGAAAAGAGATATACAATAAAAATCCATCTAACTCAATTCTACCAAAGCTTACTAAGCTATGCAACACCATCTCAGCTCAGCTCACTCAGGTTTATACGAAGATTGCTCTTCAGACTTAAAATACTGCTATCACGCATCTGGAAATGACATTCAGTACCCCCAACGACAGTTAACTGCTAAATTTTCTCCTTTGCATTCAACTACCGTTGGGGATACTTTGGTTATTTCAAGGTGTGTGATAGCAAATCTTTTAGTGTAAACAACAACGGTTTATATTGAAGAGTAACAAAAATGGGCAAAACCAAAAGTGAAAATACAAAGTAAAGAACAGAAGCAGTAGTGATTAATTGATTAATTATACTTGTAGCTTTGAGGCCATTGCTGAGAAGTAAAAGACTGAAGCTGAACTGAATGATCATCATCATCATTATCACTGCTACTCTCGCTCTCTATCTTTTCATATTGTTCCTCCACATCATCATCGTTAAACATAAACTCAATGTCTCTCTCCTTCTCCTTATTGCTACCCATGGTTGCACTTTGTGTAAGTAACGTCTTCTAAATTATTGATGATGATTCATATATATGTGAGTGAGGGTGACACAAGAGAAAGCAAAGAAAATGGGCAGATAGTGAATGATCAGCTGTTATCATAGAAAAATCCAGAAGGGGGATAAAGGTGGCAGAACAGCATTTGGAAATATGTATTACGTGGCATTTTTTGTTTTGTTTTGTTTTCACACCGGTTTCCGCTTCACCAAAGGTGGGCGACTAATCTGACTCGTGCGTAGAGGTATACACACTTGCTATGCGTTGTTCCCCAGAAAATCGAACTAAATATTCCCCGTATACGATCTTAGAAGAAGCTCCTTGATACCGTAGCCCAAGCAACTTGGTTCCCAGTGTTGTAATTTCATTCAGAGAAATTTTACCATGCATGCACCTCAATAATTATAATCTCATCCCTGTGACGTGTTTATTTTACTTTCAATTTTATTTTAAGAAGTATTTTACTTTCATTTTTTTTTTTGTACAATTATTTTAATTTCATTTATAATAAACTAAAACACATCCATGCTTTCTCAAAAAAGTTTCAAAGAGAAAATAAATGTTCGACCACAAACCAGGATTTTTTTTTTTCTTAAGTTTTCCGTTACAACTTTTTCCAAATAATTATTTTTGCTTTGTTGTTTTGTGAGTTGATGACTTTAAATTATGTTTCTCTTTATCTATTTTTTTATGTCAATTTCGATTATATAGATTGACTTCTTCAAATAAAAAAACTTTTTTTGATGTGTAAAATGTTACGGAAAAAGTTTTGCTGTAAAATTTTCTGTTTTGTAAATGTTTTCCCAAAAATTTATTTTAAAGTTATCCGGTTTGTATACTATTTCTAAAAATCTAATATAAAGTTTTCTGATTTATTTTTAGTTATTTTTTAAAATGGGAAAATTATATAATAAGCTTTTTGGAGGCTGTTTAAGAAAACCTTAGTAGTGGCCAATGTAATTTACCCTAAAAATAAAGTACTATTAAGAAACTCACATTTTCTTTTTGGTTTCTATAAACATCTTACATTTATCTAATTCTTTTTATTCATCTTAGATAAGAATCGTAAATAATTTTCTTTAGTAACTGGAAATTTTTTTACTACATTATTTTAAATAAAAAGTGCTGCTGAATTTTAAGTTTTAAGCAACCATCTATGCAGTGATGGATCCAGAAATGTTGACTTGAGAGGGCAAGATTTTATATGATAAATATTTATAGAAAATTTTTAGTAATGCAAAAGTGATATAATAATAACATCATTATCATTGAGCAAAATACTTAAGATTATAAACACTATCCTATTATATATTAGAAAAATCAAAGACTTGTTAACATTTACAAATTAAAATTGTTCTTTACTTGTCTCTATATTTAATCAATAAAATACGTATATAGCGTACAAAGAATCAATCGAAATGATTTTTATTTTGAGTGTTTATAGATCTCCTTTACCTTTTAATACATGTATATGTGTATTTATTTGTCTTTCTTGACCTATAATTTTACATTTGTTTCTCTCTTTTTCTTTGAGTAAGCTTTCACTTTGTTATGCGAAAACTGTCCTTAACTTCTCTTGTATCTGATGTCACAAACTGCAATGAAGGTTGAAGTAATTCTTAGTGCACAAAATCACAAACTTAAATATAATATGATAAATTACAAACTTAAATATGATATGATATAAGGTTGGAATATAAGTATTTAGATACTAACCTCTAAGTTTAAATCATTTCTAGTAGCATGTGCTCTTAAATAACCAAACTCAGAAATCCTTTTCAAGCTCCAGCTCTCAGCCTGCCAATGCAACAGAGCAAACAGTTCAATTGCTTGGTTAAAAAATTATAAGCATAATAATTGCATGTTGAGTAACTTTCTTGAAAGAATAGAAAATATAAGAAGAGTGGAGGATTAAGTATAGACATAGGTCTAATTTGCGGTATGCATTTACAATAGCGGCCGCAATATAAAGGTTTGAGAGGTCTCTGCAATGGCCTTGTAATCATAATTACGTCTTTGTCGGCAACTATGAAGCACGGGCACTCCTCGGATTAGGCGTGTCTCGGACATGTGTCATATCCAACGCTGACACGACACCGACACATATAATTACACTGAATTACGTGATTTTTTCAAATTATTAGTGGTGTCGGCGTGTCAGTGTCGTGTCCAGTGTCCACGTCTGTATCCGTGCTTCATAGGTCGGCAGTATTTTGCTGAAAAATCAAAGTTAGCAGCATAACTGCCACTGCGCTATAACCGCAATTTAGAACAATCATTATAGAAAAGAGAGTGACGAAAGGAAAATTAGTTACATTGTTTGAGAATTTGTCTAAGGCGAAACCAGCCATGCCAATGACAGCATGTACAGGAGCACTATAATTTCTGTTATCATATATGTCTACTCCCTTTTGATCTTTTATAGGAATGGCTTTGCACTTATTCTGATAGACAGAACAAGTTCTCTCATAATTATGCACATGGCCAAAAAGAACCAAGTCAACCTGTTTCATGTTCACAATGTACATAAGTTAGCTTCTTATACAAGGAACTATAAGTAACCGAGTTCCAAGAAGTTTAATGTTCTTGCCTTATTCTGTAACAGCAATGGCTCCACTGCTTGAATAAATTTCTGATCTTTAGATGAAAATCCGTTGTTGGAAGTGTACATTGGTCTATGTCTGTATATTAGAATTTTATGTTTAATAGATGTCATGAAGTTGATAACAATGTCTTAAAAACTGAACCAAACCAGATGGTTTAACTGTTTGAATCTTGAATCCGCCTTTACCACAATTCAGTTATTTTGGCGGTTTGGTAGCCGTTTGGTTCCGGTTCAAGCGGTTTAAGGTGGTTGAACCATGATCCATAGGACTCACGAATTTGTTGTCTAGTTCAGTTTTTAAAACATTGGTTCAGAAAAATTACACAACGATCGATCACTTACCCCATGAAAATCAGCCAAGGAGTATGTTGTCTATTAACAGATGCCATGTCCTTTTTCATCCAGTTATACTGCAATACAAAAATCACATATACATGTCTCAGCTATTTGATTAAACTAGAATATTTGAAATTAAAAATAATGAATATCTTTATTTTTTTACCTGCTCAGAATTTTCGGACCAGTCATGTTCAGTTGATATTACTGTGAAATGAACACTTGCTTGTTCAATAGAGTACCAAGGCTTATCCTTTGCTGCAGTTGGCATTGGAAAGTATGTTTCATATGGTACTCCACATTCACCACCAGAGTCAGGAGTAACATAAACTGAACCAGAATCTATATAATCCCTGAATATAAATAAGAACAAGTTCAGTAATGATTTGTCATAACTCATAAGTCATTGCACACTCTCATTCATTTTCTTAATACATAATTTGTATAAAGTCATTGCAATGCAATACCTCTCATGATTCCCAATTGCTGTCATGTAAGAAACTCTTGAAGCTACTGGACTAATAAGGTTCAAGAAGAAATCCCATTCTGCTAGAAAACCAGTTGCGTAACTTATGTCTCCAATGTGAAACACTGAGTTTACATTGTTTGAGTTCACTTCATTAGCTATCGCTTTTATAACCGATAGTGCTCCTGGCTGTTCAAATTCAATCAAGATGGTCAATACATACAGATACAATGTTGTAGGTGAAGATGTAGCACCGACACTTCAACACTGGCACATGTGATTACATTCCATTATTTTCATTTGCTTAAATTTTTGTGTTCAGTGTCTATGTCAATGCTTCATAGTTTACCACTAGTCATTTCTTAATGTGTTATCTCAGTATGCATTAAAATTCCAAAGCTTATATAATTTGAAATAGAAATTTACCTGAATGTAGTGTTCTTCTGAAGCATCAAGAGGGGTTTTTCCCATATCACCAAAGGAAATGAATTTGAGCTCGTCTGATCCTCCAGCTGGTGGAGTTGAAAATTTGGTTTGTTCACTCCAATCAGCCGAGTTACTAGACCATCATCAGAGCAAAATCAAATTACTTTATGAGCAAAATCATAATTTATTGTCATAAATTGTTCACAAATATAAATATTTGCAGTTCAAGTGTACAACTAGTATTCCATTCAATAGCCTGCCTGCCTATGGTTCTAAATTGTGGTCTATAACCAGCGATTGTGATCACATTTTACCGCAATATCAACGATTTCAGTCTAACTGCAATCACAACCACAACATTTTTTATACTAATTTAAGCTATGAACACATCTAACATGGAAACTTCATACCTTCCATATCTGTAGGAGTATGTACTTGATGGCTTAAGTCCTGTCATAAGTGCTGAATGGATGAATCCCGGATCATGCCATCCAAAATCCTTGGCAGGACTAGGCACTACTGAACCTATCAATTTAAGATGGAAAAAATTAATCTTAGATAAAGCTATTTTAAAGCTATATATAGAAGCATATATGAAACAAATACTTAAATGAGCATGGACAAGTAAATTTATCACTCACTGCACATATCTTCTTGTGAAAAAGTAGTGACTGCAGAAGTTACTGTTTTCCCATTTCCATATTGGATTTGCTGAGGTTCCTTGTCTCCACTAACCCATGTCAATCTCATCTGCAACATCAATCATTTTGTATTTATTAGATTCTGGTGTATGAGTGGCCATTTTGTCGGTATCTGTGGCATTCTTAATTCATATACGTTGTTAGTGTAAAGATTTTTACACTGTTAGTCAATCATAATCGTCAGATCGTTAAAAATATTTGAATTGAACCATTACAACTTATAAATTCACACATGTTATTGATTTGTAGTTTCTAGACAGTGGAAACTTTTTGAATTAAAAACGTATCAAAATTAAACTCTTTCATGATCCGTTGGATTTTTTACATAATAAAAGATTAACCAATATTTTTTCCGTTGGTTGGCCTAATATAAGAGTACGGTTTTAAATAAAGGTCACGGTAACAGTTGAAGTTGTGTTGCAATTCTTTAAACTGCAAAGAATTGCGGTCAAATGTGGGCGATGTCAATTTTGGCAAAATCAAAAACCATTAAATTGCGGCCAAAGTTTGCAACCGCGAACCTTTATTTAAAACCCTGCATATCGGAATAAATGAACAAAGAAGATTTGAAGCATAACACTAGTAATGGTACTTACTGATGTTGCAGTTGAATCTATACTTGAGATATGTCCATAAAGTGGCTTCTTAGGATTAGCAAAACTCAAAGGAGTGGACCTTCCAACAAGGCAAGGGGTGAGAAAGCCACCAGTGAAGAACACAAACTCTATATCACTTCTGATGTTGATGACATGAAACTTTATTGAACCACTACAAGTTGTCACACTGCATTTCCCATTCCGTTCTTTCTTGCATTCTTTCTTTTTGCAGCTCATGTAATCTGGATCGTTTTTCAAGTATTGTGCCTACATTTTAGTTATTTAATCAGAATATATATACACACACATTATTATTATTTCATGATATAGTACATTTACATATGGTTGGTCACACATTAGCACATACTATTGAAGTTTGAAGGATTTGGGGAATCATAAAAAAATATATATATATTAAAGAATACAATTGCTCTATTTATAGGGCATATTTAGAACTTAACCAACTATCAAACTGACTAGCCAAGTAATTAATCTCATAGACCACTAATATAATTTTATTTTTCAAACTATTACTATTCTTAATATATGTCAACTCTTTTAATATCATCTTAATTTCATGACACATAATTAGATATTTTGTGATAAACACTTTTACTTAAAGATAAAAAATCAGAAGTCGTGGTCCAACCATTTGGTTTGTCCTGGCTACACCACTTTATAATATTTTGTTTTCTTCTACTTTAGATTTTTAGCGACACTTGTATTGTGTCCTCTTTTATCTTTTTGCGGCACCCCTTATGTTATGAGAGTTTAATCTATACTAATATCTTTTAAAATCAAATATTAAAAGATGCATTGAGAATATCATGATAGAGAATTGGTAGCATTTTTTCATTTTCATGAAGATGGAATATTAGAGCCCATTTTCTATTCAAAAATAAGTTTATTTTTTATGTAGTGCCGGCATAAAAAGTTTTATACTCTCAAGTCTCAACACATAACAACCAATTATAAATGTGATTTTAGAAATAGTTATGATATACTAAAACATTTTAAATTATCTCATGGTTGCAAATGATTTATAGTGTAAAATCTTTTGTAGAATTTGATAGTTGTAAAATCTCTTTATACATAAATTAAACATTTTATAAATTTTGTAACCAAAAAAAAAACATTTTATAAATTTAAATTCCTCAGGCAAATATTTTGGATGGTATTTTGGTGGCCAATGAGGCGGTTGATGAAGTTCGTCGTCTTAAGAAGGAAATGTTGCTCTTTAAGGTAGATTTTGAAAAAGCATACGATTCCGTGGACTTGAAGTATTTGGATGATGTGATGAAGAAAATGAATTTTCCAACTCTTTGACGAAAGTGGATGTCCGAATGTGTTTCCGTGGTCCTTCAGCATGTTGATGCCACGTGTGTTGGAGGTTGTAGCTGCATGGAGTCTGCGGTTCATTTGTTTTTGCTTTGTAACTTATTTGGCAGCTTGTGGCATCTCATCTATCAGTGGGTTGATATTTCTTTTATTACCCCTACATCGATTGCTGATCATTTTCATCATTTTGGTCAGTCGGCGGGATTACCGCGTTCTGCTCATTCATATCTCCAACTGATTTGGCATACTTCTGTCCGGGTCATTTGGAAGGAACGTAATAACATGTTTTTTCAGAACAAAGCACACAATATGACAAAGTTATTAGATTATGTTAAGTTGTTGTCTTTTTTATGGCTAAAACCAAATATGCTTACTTCTGCTTTCAGTTACAATGACGGGTGGCGGCACCCTTTTTTATGTATGGGTGTTAGGGAGTAGTTTTTTCTTTTGCTTGTTTTTCTTCAATGTGCCTTTTGGTAACATACTCTTGACATTGTATTCCTTTTAGCTGATTCTTTTTGGCGCATCTTGTGCGAATTGAGCCACTTTGGTTAAGTTATATTTCATTTTAGTTTTAAAAAAAAAAAAGGAATATACCTTTATTCCACCTTAACCAAAACATCTTATAGGAATGCCACGAAACATTGTTTTGATCTCAATATGGATAAAATATTGCGTGAACGTAAACTTTGACAATTACGTCAAGAGAGCATATTTTTTGGCTTTAATGTCCATGTCCTAATTATGACAGGTAGTCAGGTACTATATCTCATTCTTTGTGTATACACATGAAAATAAATATATGATTTAAAATAAATGTTTAATTATTATCAAAGATATAAATATAGATACTAAAAAAAATATAATCTTTTGTTTTGCAGAAAAATAGTATTAATTATTAAATATTTAGTAGATCTATATACGAAAAATATGATAAAAAAAATTAAGGCTTAAATGGTTGTGCTATTGAGATCGTAATTCGTCACATGAGGAATTAAAAGAGAACACGTAAATATGCATTTATGTATGATTTTGACGTGTTGGGATGAATACATATGTTAATAATGTTGATTCTAAACCATTTGTAACTATCTTTTCCTTATGCAATAAGAGGCAATTATTTCAACCAGATGTGTGGATATTGAGGGATACAGAGTCCCTCCATTGATAAAGACATGCAGTTCACATATTCATTGATTTAATCTGCTCTATGGATTTGAGATTGGCCAACTGATATTACATTTTCAAAAAATTATTTTTAAATTAATATATTGATCGTGATCTAAAATTGAACGAACTAAATTAATAAATAATCCATGCATATATTGCGTGAATCTTAATCGGTTGATAGAGTTTAAGCTTCAAAAGGCGTGCGTGCAAGTTATGTAGCTAATGATAGGGTGCTTCAAATCTAATAATATAGACATTTAAAAAAAGTTAAACATAACGAACAATGGATTAACTCAAGTGGGTAAAGAACTAGAACCCTTTAAATATATGGTCAGAAGTTTAATTTCAGTCTCGTGTGTATAAAAACAATCAAATTGGGAGAACTAATAGTGCACCATATGTGCCCCACATGTTTGGTTTTCTACGATGATTATTTACAATTATACAACAATGAAAACTTCGTCTCAATACGATTAAACTTAGACCGTTCACATTTAAATCCTTTGATCATAAGCAATACTCTCCATCACAAGGTGCACATGAAAAAAAGCAAGCGTGTATGAACATATATATATATAGTTGGGGGATGGCTATGTGGCACCAATGACCAATTAAATGCTAATTTAGTAGTATGAATGAATTATGTGCAGTTGACTTTTGCATATATAATTTCAGCATTTAATTAAATACTAGGTGTTTAATATTGACAAGAGCAATTCTTAATAAATGTTGATAACATGATCAACCTCTAAATGAAGCCTCCCCTCCTAGCTTAAATTTTTGGGCTAAACATTAGAATTCATTAATGCAAACACAACTATTGTTTTCATAATATTTATGTATATTGAAGGTGACAACTTGGTTGATAATTTGATGTGTCATATCACGCTAATCACCAACAAAATAAAATATAAATCAATAAAGTTTTTTTTCTTAATAGTAAAAGAGTTTCTAATTAAGCAAATTTAATTAATATTTTGAGGTTTTTCATCGGCTCCATCCCCCTATCGTAGATAATTCTATTCGACACTACCAAAAAAAGATTTTTTTTTTTTTTTAAGCCAAAAAAAAAAAGTACTTTTTCCAATATGGATTTCAACTATAGTTTTCTACGTTGTAAAAATATAAACTAGTATAAACACTTGACAATACAAAATGATGGAAATGACTTTCCATTTATTTTCTTGGAGTTATTATAATATAAAAATATCAATAAACATCCAAAGGTTGTGGTGGGAATTAACCTCGAAGATAAGGTGGTTGAATATGGATTGCAAACCAATTAATAATTTGCCAAACAAGTTAGTAGTAATACACTTATACGACATTTATGAGCCATGCTATTGCTAGAAACCATCAATATCATGAATCCTCGTTGTTCCCTTTTTATTAATTTTCCCCCGTTTATTTACTTATTTTGTTCAAGAATTTGAAAGAAAATTTTCACGAAAAAAATAATAATTTGAAAGACATTATAGGCTGTGGATATTATGCAAACATGTCTTACTTAATAAATTAATATACTTGGAAGAAATAAAGAACCCATATCATTAACCTCAAAGGGAAAAAGAAAGAATAAATAAAAAATATAAAAATTTCAAAGTATGTATTGTGTGCATGACATACCTTGACAGGGTAATGGCAAAGTAGAGGAAGTTTTGCAGTATCACCAGTTTGTAGATAATAGAACTCATTGAGAAGACATGCTTTAACACTACATATATTCAATTAAAATAATAAATTAAATCCAATTTTATGGTTCATATAATTTGGAATTAATTAACATTATAGCAATGGTTTTAATTAACATTCATTTTCATCACCAATGTAATATTCTTACTTGGAATTTGAAGGTGAGATCATAGCCACCCAATCTCCATCTCTTGGTTTCGAAACGCCGGTGACGGTAACCGTGACAAACTCCTCATCCAACAATTTAGAATTTGAGGTGATATTCAGTTTAAGATAAGGACTTATATGAGAACAATCATTCAAAATTCTTCTATTTATCAACCTAAAATCTGATAATGCAGTAAAATTTTGGTGTAAGGCTTTAGTGTGTGTAACCGTAAGGTCCAAAGTTGAGGAAGGGAAAGTAGTAGACATTGAAGGGCTAAAAAGGAAGAAAAAGAGTAAAATGAATACATGTTTGAGAACCCAATTTGAGGATTCCATGAATGAAGATGAATGGAAAGAAAGAGTATAGAATTTGAATTAAGGCCAAAGCTTTTTGTGTGATTAATTGTTTTGAAAGGAAGAAAATGTGGCCTTGGTTTTGGTTTGTATCTTTAATCAAACTCTTTCCTTTTCTTAATAGTAATGATATAACTCTTAGGATTTCCCAAAATGAGAGGTGCTTTTATAAGTGAAGAAAACACGTAGTTATTGTAACATGTGGTAGTTGATGATGGGCTTACTTGTCATTTTTTAAATCAACTCTAATTCAAATGTTATCTATTTTTTATTTTTTTAACTAGTAAATATCCCTATATTCCATGCTTTCAAATGTTTAACTATACTTCCATTTATTACTTTAGAAATAACTACTCGTCATCTTACTATTATAAAGAAATATTATTTTTTAAGTTCGTTGAATAACTAATGCATCTAATATATTATTATAAACCATATCTATCAATTGAGTGGATCATATATAAAATGGTAGGATTCATGTTGATTTTGCTTGATGGTAGAAGGAGTGTTGGAAAGAAAATATTAAGATGAAATACAATTAAAACTAGGTGTAAAAAAGTATATTCTTCTATTGTATTGCATATACGTGAATGATGGTGCCTCCTAAGGATTTGGGCAAGGAGCTTAGTACGTGTGGGGAACGTGGTCTCTTTCTTTGACATGAATTTTGTCGGTTTATAAGCTTCACTTCTAGGTGGATGCATGGCTGGTAACAGCCTTTTAAATCTCTCTTTTATACCTTTTTATGTGTGTATTGTTTTAATTTCTTTGGTAATATTTCGTATGTATATATATATGCTACCCATATTCCTAAATATATTTGAAGGAAAATAGCTTCATTACTTAAAATGTATTCAATATAATTTGGTATATTTACCAAGACCTGAAAACTAATTAAGGATGTGGTCGCCTTAACTAATCTATGAACCGCCTCATTTGTTTGTCTCTTCACAAACTCAACACTAGAGTTTACATAATATTAGTTGAAGATAGTTATACAATTACAAATTATCCTCACCATGTAGAATAAGAGTAACATCATTTGCAATCCACCTGTTATATATACTGAATCGAGATATCTTCATCATCACCTATTCTCCACCTGCTTCCAACTTTCAAATAATATCTTGCCTTATAGAGTAGTTGATTATCGGGTAGCAATTTTCAGTAACGGGTAACACCGTTAATAAAAAATTCTTCGCGTTAATCAATTACTCCATACATTTAATATTAAAGGATTACTTTAGATTATTTAAGAAAAAATAGAAAAAAGTTTGTAAACATTTAAAAGAATGTAATAACCTTGCAAAATTATCAGTATTAGCTTTACAGGCTTTTTTTTATTTACCCATTATCATTAATTTCGTTAAAAAAAACATTATCAATAATGCATACTAAAATATAGTTCTCGTGAGCTTAGCTCAGTTAGTATGGACAATGCATAATATATGTAAGGTCTGGGATTCAAACCCCACTACACAAAAAAAATGCATACTAAAATATAATTTTATTTTAAAATTATAATTAGAACAAAATATAAAATATACTACCTTCATATTTAATTTTAAGACTCTTTTGAGTTTTTTCTTTATCTTTTTTTATAAAAAAAAAAAAAAAAAATAAAAAAAAAAAAAACCTTTCAAATTTTAATGTGCATTAATTACTTTTTTACATTGTACCCCTATTTATTTTACATGTTTTTCTGCGATATATAATAAATACTTCATGAAAACATGAATTAATCATATCTCCTAAAGGTTAAACATGTAAAACGAAAACAATTATTAACAAAATTAATTTAACAATCAACTTTTTTAATTATCGTATTTTTTTAAAAGGTTCATATATTTAGGACGAAGACAATATTATATTGAAACATTTTTTTTAAAGGTATATTGAAACATTTTTGTTAGCCAATGTTACACTCATACTCATAAAACAGAGAAGGAATCATGGTTTCCTTTTTTTTATACTGATCGTATTGGAGTCTACGCTAAGTAGTGAATAGAAAATAGAATAGAATTCTTTTTTGACTTTTTGTGTTAAGCAATAATGGGAGGCAAATGGATGCTGCGGTTAATTTTGTCACATTTCTTTTTATAAAATATATAAAATTTAATACAATCTTATTAATTACTGGATACATATATAACATTTGAATTATAGGAAACGTTACGATAATTTTTTAATGAAAAAAACGGTACCATAATGAAAGTACCATGTAGTTGGGTTTGAGACAAACAATCATCTGGATATATTACTACACAATGACGTTTGTGTCCGTAATGGCGAGAGCATGCCCCATTAAGTGAAAGAATATTACTTTTTCCACCCCATCTATTTATCGCGCGTTTTATTTTTTCAAAAATGTTCTTGAGATTTTCGGATTTTAAAATTTGAACTGGTGTTTTCCTTTGTTATAGGGTGCAAAAAGTGAGTTTTTCACCAATTCGAATTTTGTAATCCGAAAAAATCCGAAAATCTCAAAAAATAGAGCACGCTATTTGATTTTTTTTTTCAGATTATAGAATCCGAACACCCTCTTTTTCATGGTGCTAATGCAGTTCGGATTACGTAATCCGAACAACACCAACACCAATTTTGAACATGTTTCTAACATGGATAGTCATTTTAAGGACAATATTAATCTTCTTATCTTTCATCCTTGTGTTTTTATTATCAAGACTCTCTTAGAAGTGACTTCTTACGGGACTTCGCCCTCAAAATCCAAAATACAATCGTTTAGACCCTTTTTTCATGGTGCTAATGCAGTTCGGATTACGTAATCTGGACAACACTAGCACCAATTCTAAACATGTTTGTAACATGGATAGTCATTTTAAGGACAATATTAATCTTCCGACCTCTCATCCTTGTGTTTTTATGATTTTATTTGACATGAATAGACCCTTTATTTGGTTGTTTTTAAAAGCAAAATTCAAAATTGCAGAAATGGGAGAGATTATGATTGCTGATTATACATAAGCATAGTCCGCATTATGAAATCTGAACTCGTCCGGATCATGAAATCCGAACTGTAAATGGGCATTCTTAGAAATTTTACAGGATGCGTGAGATTACCAACGCATCAAGCTAGAGGGAGGAAACCATACTTTTTGGTCGAATGGAGAGAGGAATCCTCAGTCTATCCCACTGCTATATGACATCAAGAAAAATGGTACCAAAATTATTTTTCTCACTTTTTAAATTTTGGTTTTTTCTAAACATAGATCAGCGGCAGTTAGTTGTCGTTCGACTCTTCAGAACCAGTATCATTAAACAACTTTTAGAGTGACCCAATCACTTAAACTAATTTAAAAGTATGCAACAACATTTAACTGTCATTATAGAGTCAAACGATAGTTAACTGCAACTAGACCAACGACAGGTTAAAAGAAAAAGAAATTTGAAATGTGAGGAGAGTAATTTTCGAATGCTAGAAAGTTTGGGCTAGCTATCTATTGGACTAAAGCCCAACAACATTCGGTCAAAGCCTAAAGATAGGAAGTTCAACTTTGAGATGACAACGCGTAGGGCCTGTAACAGCCCGATTTTCGTTAGATTTATTTTTAATTGATTTAATGTGTGTTTGTTTATGCTCGTATGTGATTATTTGCCTATGTGTGTATTTTAGTGGGTTTTAGTGCTTAGGGATATTTTGGTTATTGTGTGAGCAAGGGTAAATTAGTAATTTTACTGTGAGAATTATTTTTAGTGTGTTAAGTGGGAATTATATTTTCACCAAGTTACTAGTCGGTTGTAGTAATTAGTTAAGAGCCGGTAACTATTCGATAACTTTTAACCGTAAGTGGGTAGAAACATTATAAATTGGTTAATGAGCGTTTTGAGCTCATTAAGACATAAAGGGTTAAGCCCAATAGTGGTGAGCCTATTTAAACCTTAGTCTTTGAGAAAATTAGGTCACCTAATATCATTTGTTCATTCTCATAAAACATTTTGAGAGAGGTGGAGAGAAAAAGAGTTAGAGAGAAGATTTTGAAGAGATAAGATCTTGGAGAGCAAGAAGAGGATAGAAACTCAAGGGATTGGAGGTAAAGTGAAGCACTAGCTTAGAATTGTGAAGATTTAAGGTAAGGGGGTTAGTATTCTCTCATAATCTTTGTATAATCTCTTTTCTACTCATATTCAAAAGTGTTTATTTGTGAAAAGTGATTAATTGTGAATTTAATTGGTGAAATTCGTGTTCTTATGTTGCTACAATGTTTGGGTATATGAATTTGATGATAATTAAGTTGCTAATGTTGAAATTTACATGCTTATGATGTATATAGATGCATACTTGTGTTTTACCCAAAATTGATGAAGAATGAATTGTTGTTGATGGATTGTTGATGAATTCATGTTTGATTGATGTTGTTGTTGATGATTCATACCTTGGGTGTTCATAATTACGGATTTGTGGCATGAATTGAGTTGTTGTTAAGGGTTTTTGTAAAAAATGGGTTGAATTGATGAATTGTATTGAAATGATATTTGATTTCATGTTTGATGTGTTTTTGAAAGCCTTTTTTAGTACATGAACCTGTAAACAACCCTTGAGAACGAATTTGGATGTTGGGGGATCAAAATTTGGGTTTTTGGGTGAAAAATTGTGCAAATCTGATGCACGGTCGCTTAAGTGAGCTGTAAGCGACCCGTCACTGTAAGTTGGTCGCTTAAGCGAGAAGTCCTTCGCTTAAGCGATCTGCTCTCTGACTGCATTCCTTGTTTCGCGTTCTTGAGTCTTTTTCACAAGTTTCTGTTTTGAATTGGCCTTTGGTGTAAACATGAAAGTTTCAGATAGTTGTGTTAGCTTTCCAGTGGCTTTGATTTGACTTGAAAATAATTTTTAGATTTTTAGTTATGATGAAAACACTCCAAGGAGATCTTGGTGAAATTTTATGAAAATTCCGCATAACTATTTCTAAGTCAACCCAAAACTTATGGTTTGTTTCCAAACTTCAAAACTAGAAGTATTAGGAGTATAATTAAGAATTTTAAGAGTATTTAACCTATGTCTTGTTAAATCTAACTTGGTTTTGTTTTCAAAATGAATTGGTTTTGCAATATAGAAGAAATGATACGAACTTGTCGTAACTTTGTGATTTTGATGATTTTGTCGCAGTCGGCCGGTGAAACGCACATGTATATTCAACTACACACATATGTGATCTAAGTGTATACATAGTCGAGACCCTAGAGTTTATTTACTTGGTTTTGGTTCATTTGTCTCAATTATTTTAAAGTTGTAAAGCGAGAGACGAACTTTGTCGAAAATAATCTTTAAGACCAAATACTTGGAAAATCTTTTGTTGATAGTTTTATATGATTATATGAAGATATGTGAATGATTTCTAGGTGTTGAATATGATGTTTATCATAGTGTGGTGTATTTTCTTCTCACTTGAATTGTGAGAAGTAGTATGATATTGTTGAATTATATGATAAAGTCGGTGTTGATGAATACATATATGTTGATTGATTGTGATATTGTTGGTGAATACATATATGTTGATTGATTGTGATATGGTTGGTGAATACATTTATGTTGATTGATTATGATATTGTTGGTGAATACATATATTTTAATTGATTGTGATATTGTTGGTGAATGCATATGTGTTAAGTGATGGTGATTTTGTTGGTGATTGCATATATTCTAAATGAATGATGATGATGTGGTGATGACTCTTTATTGAATTATGACTTGATTGATTGTGTGGACGTAAATACTTAATAATGCAATTGTTGTTGAAGTTGATCAATATAAATGGAGGTTATCCTTTATATTGTTGTTGAATATATATGAGGTGATTTTGTATTATCAAGTCTTTGCTTGTATGTCCATGCATCATAGTCATGTTGAGTTGTTGATGTTGTAAAAGGGGTGTGCTCTTTTACTTCGGCGAAAATGTAAGACGGGCGTGAAATCTTACATATGATGTTTTTGTTGCATCATAAGGTGACGACCTTGAGGTGATTTGGTACCACATGCATATATGTATCGGGAATAGGCGCATAGCATAATTAGCATGAGTCTTAATTGTTTACATGTGAATGATGATTGTTTGATGATAAGTGTGTTTGATGAATACATACTTGTGACATTTGGAATTGATTGGTTGATGAATTGTGTCATAATTGAATATGTGACTTGATGAATTTGTGCATTGGTGAAATTTGTTGAATGTTGTGATCTATGTGGATTGGTGTATATGTACATTGGTGGACTTTGTTGATGGTTGTAAATAATTGAGCTATTCTCTAATTGCATGCCTTACTTGTTTGTGCTTATACACTTGCTGAATCAATTTGATGATAATTATTTTGATAATAATGATAAGGTGAGAATTGTATATATATATGATTTGGTGATTCCTTTGATGATGATGATTGCTTGCTTATAACTTTGAAATGAAGAATTAGGTGGGTAATCCTTTCTTTGATTGTTGTTGATGAATGATGAGCTTAGGTCGATGACTTGTTTAGAGATTGAATATGATTGCTATGCTATGTTAGTAATGTGATAGCGTGAGGTGTATGGAATGGAGGACAATATTCATGTGATGTTAATATTCTAGGAGGAATGGGTATGTATATGTGTTATGCATAAGATCCTTGATTGTTTATGTTTGATTATGATTGATGTGAAGCTAACCCCCAGTGGTCTGTCGTGGACCGCCTACCTATTTGTATGAATGGGTAGACAGCGGACATGATTAGTCTGATTGCTTTCTTGGTGAGTTGCTTGAGGATAGCGGGAGCTTCCTCTGTTTATTCGTTAGAGTCTTAGATTAGGCTCTAATTAGGTGTCAGTCTTTATGATTCTCTGGATTTGTTTATGTTATGGAGATTTTGCCCATTTGTCGGGTTTTGGAGATTCTATGTATTGATGTATTTGGAGTTTATGATATGCATACTTTGGTGATGTATAATTTATATCCGCTGCGCAGTTGTTTGAATATTTATGCAAGTTATGTTTGTGGAAACGATTTGGTGACGTGACGTCTATTTCTTGAATAAATGCTTTATTCGTGTGTATTATCGCTTTAATAGAAATAAGGCGTTACAGGGCCTATGTAAGGTATTAGAAAATAGCTCTTCTTCCATTGAAAATTGCTCATTCCCATGTGTTCTGACAATAATACCTCCAACGTGACTTAAGTCACGTAGGTTGTGACATCCTGAATTTTAGTTATTACTATTTTTATTATTATTATTATTATTATTATTATTATTATTATTATTATTATTAATTGTTTATTATTTATTTGTTTGTTTGGTGTCTTTAAATTGTTGGGTTAATTGGTTTTTATTAGAGAATGAGGAATTAAGGGTATTTTGGTAATTTGAGGGTAAAATGTATTTTATTAATTTAGAAGTGGAGGACTATTTAATGAGGTTGGTAGTAACTTTGAGGAATTAATAGAATAGAAGTAAGTAGTAAAAACGGGGTTTAAGCGAAGTGAATATGTAGTGTTATTTTTTTTATGAGTAAGAATAGTGACTAGGTCCAATAAGAGGTAAGTGAATCAAACTCAATTTATGGGGATATGTAAGAGTGATTGCACATTTTAGGGTTAAGAAATCATTTGGTAAGTTTACAAAATAGAGACAAGAGATAGAATAGAGTAAGAGAAAGGAGAAAAGAGTTCTGAAGGGAGAAAGAAGAGAAAGTTTGAAAGACTAAAATGAAGAGGTAGATTAAAGCTTATGAGGCTAGCCTTTGGATTAAGAGGTAAGAGGGAAGGTTATGTTTACCATCTAGAACTTATGAGCAATTATGTGGTTGTGGATTATGTGTGATTTTATACTTTCATGAATTGTTGTGGAATTAAATTTAATTTCGTGCTTCAATTATTGTGGTTATTTTGAATATGTGAAAAGTGGTAAAAACATGTTGTTGCTGTGTGAGAATCCATGTTTGATATGATAAGTTGGTATTTATGAGTTTTTAGCTTAATTGAATGAAATTCATGAAATTGCTGATGAATGATGTTAAATTATGTTTCATCTTCTTGCTATGGCATTGGGTATGTGAAAGTGGTGGAATTATGTTGTTGTTGTTGCTGCTATGTTTGGGTGTGAGTTATTATGTGAAAAATGAGTTTTTAAAGTGATAAGTTGTAATAGATGATAATCATGTTAATTGATCTTAAAAATGAATGGAATTAAGTTGGTTATGGTGAAGTTAATGTATAAGTGATTAGGCGAAAAGTGGTTTAGAGATATGGGACAAATTTGATGTGAATTGGATCGAAAATGGTGTTGAAAACTGTATTTCCCGCAAAAAACAAAAAAATCAGAATTCATGTATAACACCCTCAAACCCCACATACAATATTCAAATAATAATTCAACAATTATTCACAATAGTTCACGGTGCTACGTCATCATTAAACCAAAATATGTATAGATCGTCATATACATAAACAGTCGCAACGAAAATAACATCTCAGACATCATAAAGTCTTAATCTCCAAAATCTCAAATACATCTCATATTGAACTCAATGGTTCCTCAAACTTAAAATCCAAAAAAGTAAATAAATTCCCAACATCCTAATCGGAGCACTCTTACTGAGACTCCAAAATAAAAGCATAGAAAGGAGAGCAGACATCAAGCTGTCCTCAGAAGCTCACGTCGATCAAACGTCTTCAACCTGTACATATACACCACGAGGATGCAAGCGACCAAAAAAAGCACTGGATGGTAAGATATACGTTCAACATAAAGAAGATTTGAACTCAAACATAGTATTTAGGAATGAAATATCACATATAAATACACATATTCATTCCTTAAAATACTATAATCACTTATATTCTCTTTCAATCAATTAAATAAATACAACAACTCTCAAATCATAACCACAGGATATAGCAAGTATTCACATCCACTAGCGGAACCATGGGGTTACAAAGGGGAGCCACGGCCACGACATCTTAAAAAATGATGCCCTATAAATTACCATAATGCCCTTTAATTAATATGAAAATTATCAATGTCATTTCATTTCCTCTTCCCCTTTCTTCTGAATAGTAGATTTAGTGAGAAAACAATGGATTTGTTGACATTAAGTTGTGCTTTGTCTCTTGAGAATAGATATGTACTCTTGTTGAAAAACATTATCCCATTGATGTTAGTGATCAAGAGAAGATTAATTTTCCATTTCATTTTTAACATTTCTATACATGAGAGTTAAATAGTGACCGTGAACATTATTCCCGCTTGATTGGGACTTAGAATTTTTTCAGACAAGTCAAACTCGCTCTGTTTTCTTCTGAAACCGATTTAACATTTTGAGGTAATATGGGTGATTATTCCAAATATAAGCTTTCTTATTGCACAAAAACATAAGTACGTTGTAGTTCTACTAGACGGAAGTTATGATCGAAAACTTTTTTAATTTACACAATGAACCATTAGAAAGTAATTGATTCATGTGTCTAGCACATGTGAATAACAACCATTTTAAGATAGTAAAGTTTCTCGTGGAATCTCTGTTTTTATCTTGTAATTAATGTTAATGTTGTTTATGTGTAACAGTAATAGTTATTACATGTATATATGAAGGACGATTGTTCAATTCTTCCTACGTCATAACTATGAGATCAACATCATCGAGCTAATGCATCAAGATGAGAGGCTAAATATATTAATAGAATGGTTAGTGATGATGAACTAGGTCGTACTGCGGGTAATGTGATAATTGAAGATGATGATGCGACGATAGTTGAAGATCTTAAGAAGGATGAAGATGATTAGAACATTATAGATGTGGCACAGGTTGAAGATAATAGTTTTGAAAGTATCGAATTTGATATTGCAGATCTCGCCCAAGAGTAGTTAATGATTAGAGAACTAAACATATTATACGTAAGAGAAATACTAATGAATATTTTAAGCATACTATTTAACAACATTTAGATAGCAAGTTATTATAGAAATTGATGCATTCAATATAGAATCAAACTATTTAACTTTTTCTATAAACATTTATTTACTTTAGAATCAAAGAGTGCTCTTAGGCTTTGTTTGGGAGTTTGGAGGGGAAATGAAAGTTTTGAGGGGTGGAAAATATGAGGGAAACTGGTTAGATCTTTCAATTTTTTTTACAGAGTAGTTTTTTAGAGAATGATAAATTAATCCATATGATTACTATATTTTTAATTTTAAAAATAATATAACAACACATATTAAATTTGAAGAATTCATATAAACCCTCCAAACCCCCCCAAAACACTCCTCCAATACAATTTTTTAGTCCCCCCAATGAGGAGAGTTTAATATTATGAAGAAAAGTTAACCTCCAAGCCCTCATCTCCCATTTTCCTTTATTTCTTTCACTTGTTCATTCCTTTTTTCTAAGCCTTCCCCTCCAAACTCGCAAACAAAGCCTCAGAGTACTCATTAGCTATACTCTATACATAATAATGTTGAGGACAAAATCCTTATTTGATGTTTTAATGATTACAAACATTTAATACTTGTTTTTTAACTTGTTATCTACTAATGAATCTTGTGAGAAATGTTTCATGAGAACGTTCTTAACATAAGAAAGAAGGTTCTTTGCTCTCAAGACAAGTTAAAAACGTCATTATCAAAGCAAATAAGGAAAAGGACATAATTGTATTTTTTGTAACAAATTCAAGAAGCAAAATATTCTCTATGTCTCACCAAAAGAAGATACTTTGGATATATGACATTAATAGAAAGAATATCATATGACTACATAAAGGCCTTTGCATTTAAAAATGAATTGGAAAAACAAGTGCCTTAAAGAAAGAAGAAAAAATTGTTTTACAAAGAAAGAATGTTATTGAGAACATGCTAGTGAAACGACAAATGGATAAGGATGATGTCATTCTATCACAGCCAATTACAACTCAAGCACAGCTGTATTACAACATCACGTGGGTTGTCTTAAAAGGCTAGAAAGAAGAGAATGTTCTTCAGAACATTCTTCACTTAGAATAACACATTTTTTTGCAACACTTGCGCCTCAAGCAATAAAAGCAAGAGCACATGGGTTGTTTTTTAACGTACAAGCACAGCTGTATGTTCATGTATATTTCAAGTGAGCTTCATGGATTCAGCCTCTATAAATACAACACAAGAGCAAGGCAATTCTTAAGAGCTTTCAATACAAAAAGAATTCAATCTCTCTCCAAAGAATTCAATTCTCTCTCACGTGAATATCCAAAGAAATATTCATAAAGCTCTTCAACAATCACAACAAAACAAACTTCAATATCTTTCATCTCTTGTATTTAAGATATCTCTATAAGTTTGTATTCAAAATATCTCCAAGTTGGGATATTATTTAAAATATCTCTTTGAGATATTGTTTTGAAATCTCCAAGTGAGATACCATTTTGAAATCTCCAAGTGAGATATCATTTGAAATCTCCAAGTTGAGATACCACTTAAAATATCTTTTGAGATTCCATACTTTACCAACATCCACCACCAAACAAAGTGTAACTAGATCTCAAGTCTATTGGGCTTAATAGTTTTAGATAGAACTTTTCTTGTGTGATCAAGAATCGTAGAAGCCTGTTGAGGTTGATAATACAGACTGTAATCGGACTGATCTGATGTGATTAACAAATTATAGTGCTATTCAGAAGTTTTTGATAGAAGGATACTATAGTGGATAATCTCACACGTATTGTGGGGACTGGACGTAGTCGGGTAGACGAACCAGGATAAATCTCTTGTGTTCTATCTCTTCTCTCATATCTTAATTTCTTGCCGTCACATATAACCTATAACTAACTATATTAGTTTTCTAGAGTGCTCTGGTCGTTAAACTAAAATTAAATAATTAACCTACTACTTAATAATTCTCCAAAACTTTCTGGTCCTATTTATTAACTAACTATTTTATTCTTAATATTTCATGAGTTCTTTGGTCCTTTATCACTTTATTTATTTCAGTTATATATATACAAAGTTCTCTGGTCCTTTATCACTTTATCACTTTTATTTATTTCATTATCCAGAGTTCTCTGGTCCTAAATATTATAATATTTTATTATCACTCACTTAACACTAACCAAGAATTTTCTTGAGCATATATATACCTATTTAAGGTTCAGGAATAATTTTTAAAAGGGTCACAATTCAAACCCCCCTTTCTTGTGACGTTTATTGCTACTTCAAATAATTTTATTTTTCTAGGGTTAAATATGTTTTTGGTCCCTATAAATATGTCAATTTTTCGTTTTAGTCCCTCTAAAAATTTTCTTCAACTTTTAGTCCCTCAAAAAAAATGTCATCTTCACTTTTGGTCCCTCTTTTAAAGTAAAAGTCATATGTAGAAATCATATTTTTGAATAAAATTTTGTAGAAAAATTCATAATATTATAAGAATATCTCCAAAAAAAAATTAGAATTTTTTAACAAAACATGAATTTTTATATTTTTTACGATTAAAAATTCATATTTATTTTGTGTTTTGTTAAAAAAATTTTTTTACAATATTCTACACATTTATGTACAATTTAATTAAAAAATAGGCTTAATTGCAGTTTTAGCCCCTAATTTTCCAAAGTTGCGATTTTGGCCCTCTAAGAAAAAAACTACAAAACCGCCCCTTAAGTTTTGCACCTGTGACAGTTTTGGCCCCCAAGGCTAATATTGACACGGTCTACGCTGACGTGGCACCCTAAGTGAGGTGTCACGTGTTATTTTTTTAATTTGTTTTTGGTCTTGGGGGGCCAAAACTGCTACAGTTGCAAAACTTAGGGGGCAGTTTTGTAGTTTTTTTTTTCTTAGGGTGCCAAAACCGCAACTTTGGGAAAGTTAGGGGGTTAAAACTGCAATTAAGCCTAAAAAATAGGGTTCAAAAGTAGTGATTGAAAATTTTATAGGGACTAAAAGTTGAAGAAATTTTTTAGAGGGATTAAAATGAAAAGTTTGTATATTTATAGAGATCAAAAACATATTTAACTTTTTTTTAAAAGGATATTAAATTTGAAAATTGTTGTTCCCACTTGTGTTAAGGCTGAAAAACACCAGTAAAATACGCAAATACCCCCTCGGTAGTTAACTAACAAAATTTTCCATGGCAGTTAGTTACCACCGGTTTCATCAGCAGAACTGCCGATGCATTCTGAACATATGCAGAACCAGAAGTATCAGTTTTCTTTCAACATTTTTTCCAAAACTTCTCAATTTCTCTCTGATTCCTTCAATTCCATTTTATCTCAAGTAAGTAGTTTTACTCATTTTTAATCATAAGGTTAGTTTGTGTAGATTTTTTTGTTTTTTTTTGTAAATTTTAGCGGTTTGCATGTGGTTAGTGTTGATGTTGAAATTGAACTTTTGGTAGATTGCATGTGTAGATTATGATGTTATTGATGAATGTAGTTGTTGTGAATGTTGTTTGAATGATTTTTAAGTACAATATGGTTTTGAATGGTGTCAAATTAACACAATTAGAATATGTTTGATACTTTACACACAAAGTGTTTGACAAAATGTCTAAATGAGAATTGCATTGATTATTTACTTAGTTTAAGTAGTTATCGATAAATGTAGTTGATGGGAATGATGTTTAGATTATGTTTATGTTCAATGTGATTTGGAATGGTGTTTATATTATGTTGTGAATGTTGTTTAGATTGTGTTGTGAATGATGTTTAGATTTGATGCTAGTTTTCTTTGTGCAATGATATTAATTTTTTTAAATTATGTGTAGATATGTCTGATCCGGAGGAGGGGCAACATATTGAAAAATCGAGGTTGATATGTGGTAGAGTTTCCGTGACTAGTAGCGTGAGGCGGGCAAGGCAAAACGTGCATATCCAAAATAGTGGAAGAGGTAGAGGTCAGATGGCGGGTGGTGAGGACACTTCTCAGGCTACACAACCTACACAGTCACATGTCGATGATCTAAGTCAGTACCTAAATTATCATGATCAGGTACACGATGCCACGGGTGGTGGTTATGACGACGAGCATATTCCGGATGATGTTGTGCCTATATTAGACGCGGATGACATTGCAGCTCAGACAACCCCACAGGTATTACCTGATCAACCTCCCTTTCCTAGTGGACCTCTCGATACCACTCTGTTGTCATCTTATGTCGAGCATGTTGCATTGCGGCTGTGGTATAATTCAAATAATGTAAGTGTTATTTTTAATTGTCTTAAATTATTATATGCAATACTTAAAAAATATTATATCAACATATTTTTTTTTTGTTTTAAATTGGCGCGCGTAATTTCAATTTAAAATGTTTAATGTTTAAATGTTTAATATTTTAAATGTTTAAATGTGCCAATCTAAATGGTTAATTTTTTTTAAAAATGTGTTATGTCTTTTTTTTATGTTTTAAATGTGTTATATCTTAAATTAGAAATATGTGCGTCAATTTAATTTTAAATTGGCACGCATGCGTAATTTAAATTTATATTGGCCCACGCCGATATGAATTTAAATGTGTGCGTGCCAATTTAAATGTTTTATTTTTTAAAATGGGTTATGTCTTTTTATTTTATTTAAATGTTTGCAATGTTTATGTTGTTTTAAATATGTGTTTTTTATTATTTCAAATTCGTAAGAGCCGTAAAGTTAAACCCATTAATCATGGGGCTAGATTTTGGATCTCCGACGTCCACATGATAATCAGAAATGGTTTTGGGATCCAATGAGGGCGAGCGGCCTTCATGATTTTATTTATATTGGCTACGTCAATGTGCCTCATGCTTTGTTTATGACTTTGTGCGAGAGGTGGCATACCGAGACTAGTAGTTTTCACTTGCCTGTAGGGGAGATGACCATTATTTTGGATGATGTTGCCTGTCTGTTGCATATTCCCATTAAAGGGGATCATGTTGAGCCATCTAAAGAAGGTGTCTCAGGTTGAAGGAGTGGAGCTGATGGTGACACACTTAGGTGTGACACATGCGGTTGTTGTAAAAAATTGCAAGGATGAGTTTGGTGCTTACGTTAGTTATAAGACGATGAAGACGTATTATGAGGACCACCTCGATGCTGCTACTAGATTAAGGGATGCACAGACGCTGGAGGAGGTACAAGAGAGGGACAGGCATATTGAAGGTGAGAAAAACACAAGAAGGGGGGGTTGAATTGTGTTCTCAAAAACTTTTTCGTTCCTTACGTTGAAGAACTGTTCTCAGGTTCAGAGTCTGAAGTAATTCAGAGTCTGAGTGAGTTCA
>Ga0228711_1001453_pt1 | contig 34835 bp, 21 predicted proteins | sample MedpolnodulmetaG_2_FD_177996 | JGI IMG/M metagenome (GOLD analysis project Ga0228711, IMG submission 177996) | Root nodule microbial communities from Medicago polymorpha collected in Santa Monica, California, United States - brown nodules | ecosystem: Host-associated > Plants > Roots > Nodule... | reverse complement strand
ATGAGTGCATTTAATGCACATCTTGAAAATTGATAGAACTAATAGTGATATGTGAAGCTTTGAAACTCTTCCATATTTCTAGCCTAATCCCTTCTATGCTTAATTTGAATTCAGTTACAATTTGTCACATTGTCTAGGCTAATTTATCTGAGCTGCATTGTAAACAAAAAAAAATTAATTCAATCTATTTTCTAGGAGCTCAACCATATTTTAGCGATGCTGGAAACCTCTTTTCTTTTTTTGGTACATGTTGGAAACCTCTTCTAATGCACACATGTAAAATAACCTTTGCTTATATACCTTTTTTAACCACATCTAAAACATCTAAACTCTTTCATCCATAAACACAATTTTTGGGGCCCATAATTTTTTTATAATATAAGACCTATAAATATAAGTTATATATTAATAAAGTTAATAGATGTATGTTTGCGTATCACTGATCCGGTGGTAAAGGTTTTTGCATTTTGTTGCAAGGTTTGTGGACTCATTAGGTTCAATATTTTTTTTTATAATTATTATGTTAGTCAATGTTAGTTAATTATTTTTCTCTACATTGTCTTACCTTTTTTTTTTATGCCCATGCACTTAATTAAAAAAAAGCCTTGCATCTTTAAGTATTAAAAGAAACCTTATAACAGTCAATTGATATTTTTTACAAAATTTGGATTTAATTTACATTTTTTGATGTTGTTTTTACCAGAGGCCCAATTTCTAAAATTAAAACGGGGCTTTCAAATTCTTTTAGACGGCCCTAAATTTGATGTGGATTTCAATTTTGATTGATAGTTTCAGTAACGATTTCATAGACAATTCCACCATTAATTATGCTATTTCAACTCAATTTTGATTTCGGTATGATTTTAGTTTTTGATTCGTTGTTACTTCTGGTTTCAAATCACATCGCACACCATGTGGCAATGGATGGAGGATCACGGCTTCTAACGAGTTTTTTGGTGTGAAAGTTTTGGATTGAATATGGTGCACGCCATATCTGGATATTCTTTACATGTTAATGCAATTGGTTTCCTCCTTTCTTCAATCTTTTGACTTGCTATCTACTTATGACTCATCACTTTTTTTAATGACCTTAGAACTTATCTTTTGGTTCCACTGATCAAATAAATATGGGTATTTTTTTTTTTGAAACATAATAAAGCAGGGTTATTCTACAATATTTTCCAAATGAAACAATAATTTTTTATACTCTTTGGATTGTGGAGTTCATAAAGAATAATTTTAGTGTTGCTAACTACTCTAAATATATGAATAGGTCTTCTATATTGTTGAGTTGATGAATTTAACTCAAAATTTATTTTGTTTATTTTATTTTAACGTTTTAGTGTTGCTAATTAACTTCACATATAATATATGATAGGTAATCATGCTTAAGTTTGTTTCTTTATGTTTATTTGTTTTTTTTTCAGCCGAGGTTTTTGCATAATCACATTCAAAATGACAGTTATATCGTTAATATTTTTTCAGTCGATGATAAAGTTAATATAGTCATTAAGATGACTAATGATATGATTTCATTGTCGATGTTTTATATGCTGCTATTAGCCAAAATAATAGAAGTTGTATAGTTAGTGTGCACTATATGTTATGTTTGTTAGTCCTTCAAAAAAAAATGTTATGTTTGTTAGTGTGCACTCTTAATTATATGGTATAACTTATTCGTTGGTTGGACCCGTACATCGCATGGGTCGATGTTCTAGTGTTTTGTAATTATTGCAAGGCTATTACTTTTTTCACTATATGGATGTGTTTGTTAAAAAATAAAGGAAATGAAGAGACAACTTTTTTTTTTTGTTCAGGCGAAGAGAAAACTTTAATAGTATAATATTTGATTTGTAAAATTGTTTTAGGGACATGACAAATTGGAGACAGAGGGCATGACAAAAACTGAAATTTTTTTCTCTCACTAAACTGAAATTTTTAAAAGTCATCCAAATTCGATCATAAACATCTTCTCTATACCTGGAAAGCACGATCTTCTCTAAAATCAGTACTTGACACTATGATGAACTTATAATTAAGCTATTATGCAGACTCTTTACAAACTATCTCACCTTCCAAGTTGGTGATGGAACCCAAATCGAAACGCTTGTAGAGTGATAATACAGATTTAGCTGAGATAGTGACATAGGTAAAATTGTTTAAAGTCCTCAATTTTTATAGCTGAAATGAATGGGGTTAACCAAACATAATTGTTTGTAATCTAGTGATGGGGTGTAAATGATCTCACTGATTGTGGTGAGTGATTCATTAAGAAAGTTCACTGTGTCCTATAAATTAACTCCAAGTATCGGGAAATACCCAAGTCCCACATCGGATACAAGACTCTTGAGAAGAGTATATAAAGAGGAGGCAATCCTCACCTTACAAGCCGGTTTTGTAAGGTTGATGAGTTAGGCCCCAAATTCAACATAGTATCAGAGTTTGTCGAATTCAAAGGCCGCCTAAACCTATTCACGCACCAAGCCCAAAGAGTGTTGGGCGTGAGGGGGTGTATTGGGAAAAACCCAAGTCCCACATCGGATAGACAAGACTCTTGAGAAGAGTATATAAAGAGGAGGCAATCCTCACCTTATAAGCCGGTTTTGTAAGGTTGAGTTAATTAGGCCCCAAATTTAACACCAAGATGAAGATCAAATTGTGGGAGGTAATTTAGATCATTAGAAAGAAGCTTTGATTAAATATTTAGTACCATTGGTTACGTTTATTTTGTAAAAGTTTCTCCACTAGGGAAACTCCTCACATAACTTAGTTGTCTATAAATTTGGCATCTGAAGTGTACCTTATACCTGTGATTTTTAAGTATATTTTGAATTTTCAGGTAGGCCACATTCTATGCTAATTAATCCTGAAAGATATACATAGAAATTTTGACAACTTCAGCAATATATTGGCTGTTTTTGAACACATTATAAATAACAACTATATGTGACTTTAAGAAGCTATTCACATTTTGATAACCAAACCTGATTGATCCTAGCTTGTACCAAAACCACAACAATAAGGACACCAAGCAATACCGAAAGAAAATGGAGAAACATTCCCATAATTGCTTGCTTCATTAAGGTTACAATATTATGAGTAGCATACTATGACTTATAATGCAAGAAATGATATTGACACGTAAACTTGGCAACATAGTTGATTTTCGAGGTTGATTGACTTTGTTTATTATTTTATTACGGAAACGATATTGACACATGAATTTGACAACAAAATTCAACAATAATAAACCCTAAAAATAATTGACAATAATTTGGAAGACTAATGTCTTTTAAATATGTGGTTAATTGCTTTCCTATAAATATATACTATATATAAAGGGATTAGAGAATTTTGGGTTGGCATTTTTGTAATTTCAATTACGTCCTTAAAAAAATTTATATATTAATGTTATATCGTTGTTGAGGTCATTAAAATATATAAGAATTTCTATTATGTTTGTTATATTTGGTGTCATTTAAAAAAAACTATAATTTGTTATAATAAAAAAAGTAAAATTTGATAAATACTATGGTTTGTAATTTATACACATTAAATGTCATTAACCATAATTTTCAAATATTTAAATATACACCATATGATATCTATTAAAACCATCCGAAGTACGTGTAATAGTTCAGTAATTCAACACAGATGAAGAAGTCAAATATTCAAGTTGTATTCAATAAACTTTGGATTAAAACAGTACAATGAAGATAATTGTTAGAATGATAAAGAAAAGGTAAAGAAGGATAACAATGCTATAGCCTAAGTACAAGACTAATAGCATCCAGAAGAGCATAAAACTCACAGAGAGAAACACCTTTCTTGCTAATTATTTCTTCATTTTATAGAGGGTTTAAAGAATATTTTCTCTTAGCTTTATTCCCTTAATTGTTGGATCAATTGACACATGTTCATTTTTATTAACCACTTTGTTCATTTCACTTTGATGACTTAGCTTAGCTTTTCTTCTATTAATATCATAACTAGGTATATAACCCGTGCGTTGCACGGGTTTGATTAGAATACATACTTGAAATATTTTTATAAATGAGAAAATAATAATTGTGATAAGCATAATCACATAAAGTTAAATGGTTGATAATGTTTTAAAATATGTTGATATTGTTATGTTTAATATTAAATTATATTAAATATAAGAGGGTTGTTTTGAAACTATATGAGGATTCATATTTGTTTAAATATTTTTAGGATAATTAATATAGTTCTTGGTGGTTCTTGTTAATATTTCATAAGTTTGAAGAGGTATATCATATTTAATATTTTATCATAGTAGTATAATCATATAAGAACTTTTCTTTTTATGGATCGCAATTCTGCAGTCGCAAGTTTTTTTGGTTTTTATTTTGGTATCACTTATTCTTTTCGATCAGAGCTACAAGTATTCATGTTTCTGGTCAATATTGTTCACAAAAACGGTTGAAAAATAAGCAGTCAGAATGTGATTCGTCATTAGAGGTTTTGTCTCTTTTTCTCTCATATTTATTGAAAATCCAATTCATGTGTTGATACAATGATTTCTTTTATATTTTTCTCTCTAACTTTTATTTAGTATTGGTCTCGTGTTTTTAGTCTGTTGTTTGGTTTACCATTTTCTTATTTATTTAATTCTTATATTTTGGTTTGTTAAAGTCAATATGATAATAAACAATTAAAAACACTTGTAACTCATAAATTTATTAATTTAAATTATACCGCATTGAGCGAGAGAGTGGTAAATAGTTATCGAATATGAAGAAAGAAAAAGGTAGTTGAAAGATTAGTGAAGCAAACAAATGATTGTCGTAAAAAAAATCTTTGAAATATTTTTATTGATTCGACAGCTTCATTAATACATAAATAAGTTCAAAATAAAAAATCAAGGGTCTATGAAAGATATTATTTAAGTGTTATATGTATTTTCAACTATATAAAAATTTGTAATACAAATTAAATAAATTTGAATCTAATTGATGCTAATGTTTGGATCAAAGACCTATGCTTACATGGGCTGCCAATTTTCATATGCTTTTATAGCATCAACGATGCAACAAAAGATAAAAATGGAAGTCTCTTTTATCATCTTCTCATCATTCCCATGGAAAAATAGCCATATACACGAATAAAATAATACAGTAAAAAATAAAGCTAGAAAAATAGACTAACAAACATTGCATAAATAAACAAATGTGAGTAGAGTAATATATATCCACTTCCATTAAAAAAATGTGAATTGTTCAAATTCTTCTACCTTCATTTTCACAATGGGATCGTTATAGTCTTCTTGTACTCTCCACAAAATGATGTTAAGTGTTTATCTTTTCTCACTAAGTAAAGAACAACATCAGAATTCTTATAAAACATGGGTAGTTTTACTTTGAATATACTTTGATATTTTGGAACTTACATAATTTTCTATATATCAGAATATGACTGAAAAATAATATGCTTATAAAAAAATAATAGTTGTATGATTTAAGTGATCTACTTACTTGTTACCATTGCTTGGTACACAATAGCCACATTTTTCGATGAAGAAGTTGATAAATTTGGGAAAGGAAGGAGCACACACAAAATAGATGTAGTTATAAAATATGGAGAAGTGCTTGGGATTTTGCAAACTTATATAGGATATTCTCTAAGAATTTATTTATTTCTCAAAACCTTTTTTTCTTCCATATTGTACAATACCATATTAATGTCATTTTGAGGGTTTAATCGCAAGTATTGAATTATGGTTGTTGAGCTTCAATCGTCATTCAAGAATAAAGATATGGCTCCCTAAAAAATAAATAAAGATATGGCAATGACAATGTGTTTTATGAGAGAAATTGTGCATATTTTTTAAGTAAAAAAAAAAGGTGTATTAGAACATTTTTGGGTTGCAAATGTTGATTTATGTTTAACTTCAGTGGAGAATTAAGACAAATACATGAGAAAATGACGGTTATTTATTTGGAGTCGTCCAATGGACAATTTACTTTTTTTCTTCCTCAAGTTTTTTTACTTAAATATTAGTGAACGTTTTAGTTTTGTATCATTAACACCACATATTAAATTGATATAGTGGAGATAAATAATGAATTTTAGAATAAGAGAGTGGAAATAAGCTCTTTTAGAAATGTCACATAGACATAATGCTTGCATATGTTTAACTCAAGTTTCCTTTACAAAGATATATATAGATAGATAGTATGTTCAAATATACATAATTTTCAGATTTTATAATATACATGATATCTATATCTATTCACAACAATTTGTCTTCAAATATAAAGCTGAAAATTCGGTTATGTAAATTATTATTGAGTTGCAACTTCAATTGAGATTGGAACCTTGGTTTTCTAGACCCAACCACAATTGGTATATTCATCTATAATTTAGTGTTGCATATACGGATTAAAAAATTGATTGGTGAAATAAAATAATTTTAAAAGAGAATTATTTGATCAGAACTTAAACACTACTTATATGTTGTTTTCGTAGACATTTAGCTAACCATGATTAAGAAAATTATCTTCTTGTTTTTTTTTTTTTGGTAGTGAGAAAATTATCTCATTTCTTAACAAAGTAAGTAGTTGTAAATCATTTCCAATAATACGTGTGTTATATTATAATATCATATATTGTGTATTTCTTAACAAAGTAAGTAGTTGTAAAAATTGTGTTTTAACAAAATTCCATTCCATGATCCATATCATATCTTAGACCATCCACAATAGAGCACCCCACTTTAAGTGTTTAAATAGGTCATCTTTGTCCACATCACTCATTTTACATTAATTTTACAATAATACTTAATAAGAACCATCTTCTTCAACCCATCACTGCAAAGGAAATTACTAAATAGGTCCCCACAAATAATTCTATATCATTACATCTCAACCAAATTTTATTTATTTCATTATGATTTATTAAATGGGGTGAAGAGAGAGAGGGTGCTTCCATAGCCACCCTTCTCCATAGGCACCCCAATATTATACTCCACAATGGGGGTGCCTATTTAGTATGGTGCTAAATAGGTGAAGCATCCACCATTGTAGATGGCCTTAGTGCAATGAAAATTAAAAATTTAGAGTTGCTCGAATATCAAATATAAAATGTATAATTTATTAATTTATTTCCATGCCAACTTTTACCGCACTATCATGTTGGGATGATTGTCTAAAACAGGGTTACATCATGCACAAATGTATTTTTTACGATTAGACCAATAAATCATATCATATCTCATTTGATCAAATGATGAGATTTACCATTGATTCAATGTTGATATTAACTATGTATGATGTAAGACGTATCTCACTCCGTACAAGTAGATAGTTGTGATTGAACAAAAATAGATAGATACAATGATACTAGAGAAATATTAAGAATTGTGTATCTTTATCATCGATGAAAATCAAGAGAATTTGTGAGAAAGCACATATGAGACGCAAATTTCTTAATTTATGTTTTCAATACATGATATCAAATATATTATAATAATATATTTTGACAGTGTAAAAGGTATAGGAGTAAGTGTTAGTTCTGTAATTAAAAATTTTCATTTTATGATCCATATCATATATATTTATAGGAGGTCTCGTGATATTTGAACAATCATTTGATGACAATTTTTATGGCAACTTTTTTTTCTCTTTTTATTGGTCAAAAACAATAGAAAAAAAGATAAATGCATCATATAAATATGAGAGAGAAAGTTGTCTAAAATTTATCACAAAATAGTTGTTCAAATATCATTTCTTCATATATTAAGTTGGAATCCATGGTCGCAATTGATGCTTTTCTTTGCCTCCCTCCACCTTTCTCTCCCTCTCTCTCTTAGATCTGCTCAAATCAAAGAAATATTACAATGGCAGATTTCTTCCGATTTCGACAAGGTTGAGGACGAAGATGACGGGGACGATGGTGGTTGTGTACGACAGAGCAAGCGGCGGAGGTGGGGGTGAGAATGGAAAGAGGAAGAAAGTGCTTATTTTTCTTCTGGGTTGTTTTGGTTGAGGTTGAAGATAGTGAAAAAATTCTAGTGTGGAAGGATTATAGTAAGATCAGTGTTCTTCATCAATCTAACGGTGACACATGTCATTTTTGTTATACAAAAAAAAAAATCATTCTTTTTTAATGTCTCCTACCGTGGGAGACCTATTCAAGTCCCCTATCGAAAACGGCACTTTAGTTTTAAGTCAGCATGTAACCGATAAGTGGATTTTGAGGATGAACCAATAAAATATGTACTCAAACCCAAAAAACTTAAAGATTGAATGAACTCTGAGGATGAAGAATGAATTAAGAAATACTAGAGAAGGTTTTCATAAAAAAGAATATAAGTTTTTTCGAAATGTTGATTGATAGCACAAGGTCAAGTGTTAATACAATTCTCAAGGCTAAAAGAATAAAATAATATAAAATATTAGTAAAAAAAATGATATAAAATAAAGTAATATTTAAAATAATATAATTTACTAATAATACTTAATTCTTGATACACACCACCATGGCTATAACTTGGGGTAGAACTTAGGTGACATAGAATTGATGACATTGACCAACCATAATGTTATAAGTGACTTTTTTCTCTCTCTTTCATAAGGATTGTGATTGGTCAATGTCACCAAATACAATGTCACCAAAGTGATATCTTATAACTTGATTGATTGATTCAATCAACAGCCCTGAAAGCTACTCCCATTAGTTTTCATTAAAAAGGTTCCATAGCATTATTTGGCATTCAAGAGGGGATTGTCACCCATTATTTTTCCTCATTTGGCCCTCCATTGAAAAGATAAGAAAATGTGTATTATCATTAAAAAGGAGAGAGTGTAGTTAAGGGTTGAGATTCAATTACACAAGAGTTTTTCATGGGAGATGATCCTCTCCGGACATTACACAATTTATGTCCAACCAATTTGTCTGCAAGCTCCATACAACACCAAAAACCAAACGAATTTTGCTCTTTACCTAACACTTTTTACTCGCTCCCAACTAAAAATATCAAAATGTCCATGTATAAATTAAGTCACGCTACGTGAATTAACTCTCGCAGCGTGAGTTAACTCGTGTTACTTTCTTTCTCTATCAGTTGTGTTTTTCAACCAAAGGTCACTTGAGTTGAGTTGCTTTTCAATCTTCCTTTTCAATCTTTTTGTCATGTAGTGAATTAATGCAAGGAATCCTTGGGAGAGAGGGTGGGTGGGTGATGAATCAGGTTCAGAGTGAGTGACTGCAGCTAGCAGATGGCCACAAATACGGATGTGTGCAGTAATAATAATTGTCACGTGAATTCTTTTATGAAAAATTCCTCGGTTTTTGTTTCTATACGTCATTCTTGTTTTAGTTTTTAAGGAATATGTTGTTGCAGAAAGAGAAAGAGAAAAGTGAGAAAGAAAACCAATGTAACTTAACTTAAACGTGAGTTAACTTATCCAGAATTTAACACTAGCGTGATTTAACTTACGCATCGTGAGTTAAATCACGTAAATTTTTACACTGGCGTTAAATAAGTCATGCAGGGATGGTTTTGAAATTTTAATTGGGAATGAGAAAAATGTTTTGGGTAAAGAGCAGAATTCAAACCAAACATACACAAGTGTTTAGATGTTTCATGTAGTCCACACCCACCAACTCGATAATGTATGTCCAAATATTAGACATCTTGAAGTTTTAGATTGTTCTGTGTAAGAAGTTTACATTCAATAATCTCCACACAAAGAGAGACACGCATAACTATACTAATTTATACCAAATAAAATAGCAACAAAAGAGAGTTTTCATTTAATAAAAAAATGATATTTATAAAATTAAATATTTGTATGATATAATACTATTTAAGGATATTTTATAATATCATAGATGGTTTATTGTATTATGTATACTAAAGAGAGAAGGATCCCACACAAAAAATAGAAAGAGAAGGATTGTATTTATTTATAAAAAAATCAATAAAAAAGATAAAAAGAAGTTGTGCTTTATTCCCACAATAGAAGTATTTTTATTTTTATTTTTGAAAATCCCACAAAAGAAGTAATGAAAAGCTAGGCATTTGACAACAGTGGGTAAAAAAATGAAGAAAGAAGCAAAGCAAAAGTATTATGGTTGTCCTAAAATGAACCAATATTACTAATGACACCAAAGTACTATGGCACCCAAGTATATATGTATATATTATGACTATTATAATTTTAAATTATATTATAATATGGAACAAATAATTTAAAATAATCATATTTCTCTCTCATCTAAAATGGATCAATATCACTAATGACACCAAAGTACTATGGCAGCCAAGTATTTCTCGAAAAATAGATGGAAGAAAGAGCGCATGCAGTGGTTATAAATTATAATTGTGGTTGGTGACATTGGTCAACCACAATATCACAAGTGTATAAAGAAACAAAAAAATATTGTGAAAGAGAAACAAAAAAATATTGTGAAAGAGAAACAAGAAAATGTCACCAACCACAATGTCACCCAAATGCTACTCGAAAAATGTGTAGCAGGGATTTAGGGTTGTTTTTAGTGGATATTGATCCAATAAATAATAAATCCAAATGATATAAATAAAATAACATGAATAATATGAAATAAAATGAAAGAATGTACTCCTTAATTTAGACATACGAAAATAAAATATTAGATCCGTCTCTAGATATAAGAAAATATAGAGTTGTCACATAAGTTTTTTGAAAATGAGTTGTCTCAAAAGTTATCTCAAAATAACACTACAAAAATTATTTTGTATCATCAAATAATAGAATAAGGTTCTTTTTAGCGAAAATAATAGAATAAGTTAAACAACAATGATATATTATATTCATTAATATTCTACATCTATTTAAACGTCATTTTCCTCCTTTCACATCTATCACACTACTTAGTTTTAATTTTTTTTTTATGAAACATATTTTAAATTTTTGAAGAATTGATTGCACAACTTTCAATATATATTACTCTTGAGAGTTAATCTTTGTGAAATTGTTAAAGTGACACATAATTTAGAAAGAATAGAGTATTATATTTACTTTTTTAATAAGGGTGTTGATTAACATTTTTTTATTTTTTTTTATTTGACATGCAAAGTCTCGTAAATAGGGAAAGGAACTCAACTAGTACTCTCTCTGTCTCACAATAATAGTCGTTTAAGGTTTATGCACGGTAATTAATGAAATGATTAATTGTGTTGATTTCAATGTTAAAATTAATATCTTTTACTAATATAACATTATTAATTGTAGCTAGTGAAGTAGTTAAATTGGATGGAATTCAATAAATAAGGGTATGATAATGGAGAAAAAAAATGTTGTATTTTGTATTCTAAAGTGAATATTATTTTGAGACAGAAAAAAATATTAAAGAGACAATTATTATAAAACGAAAGGAGTATTAATGAACGAAACCTCGTGTACTTGTTGATAGAAACCTCGTGTCCTTGTTGATAGCAACATAGATATGATGAATCAATGACCACCTATTAATCATATACATTGATGAACAGAACCAACCACATGTACATGTTGATAGCAACATACTCCCTTCGATCATATTTATAAACAAAAGTTGACTTTTTAAATTTATTAAATAATTGATGTATCTAACCTAAAAATAGACTAAATATATCAACTATTCAATGAATCAAAAAAATAAATTATTTCTTATAAATATGACCGGAGGAAATATATACTATAGATCAATGAACAAAACCAACCACATGTACCTGTTGATAGCAACATAGATACGATGGATCAATGACCACCTATTAATTGTATACATTGATTTTTAAGTTTAAAATGACCAATTAGAAGATCAATGACCACCTAGTAGTTTAAAATGCACTTTATTTATAGTTTTAATACGATACTTCCTCCGTCCTATAATAAGTAAGTTATTTGCAAAAAATATTATCTTAAAAAATTGACATATTTCAATTTTTAATACAATAATAATTTTTCCAATTATAACTCTAATCAATATTACTTTTATCACTATCAATTCAATATATTTTACTTTTCATTTATGATAAGGAGAGATGCACTAATACTTGACAAGACACTCAAAACTATTTTTTTCTCTCTTTCACTTATACATTTTTTTTAATATGTGCGAAATTAACAAGATTCGCTTAAAATGGGACCGGAAAAGTATTTTTTTTTATGAATATTTTTAGCAACGTTTTTAGAAACTCGTTGGCCTGGTCCAATCCAAAATATACACTCTCAACCTATCAAGTAAACTAAGCACAATCAAAGGATTCCAAGCAAAGTACCACTAAAGGAGAGAAATAAATTAAACGTTGGTATTAAAGTTTTTGCTAACAATTGTCTTTAAAACATTTTTAAGTATTCTAAATTATAAAAGAGTTTTGCTAGAAGCCACCATGAAGATGTCTTTTAGCAACTCACACCTTAAGGTGTGATTTCCACTTTTTAGTTATAACTTTGCTAAAAAACACCTTCATAAAAATTAGTTAGTGTCTTTTAACAAATTTTAATATAATAACTTGTTAAAAAACACCTTCACAAAAAATGTTTTCTAGCAAAAACTCATTATAAAAAATCAAATACTTTAATGTTCCATATACCAAATACATACATTTTCATTAAAATTTACCATTTAAAATTGTTAAAGAATATCTCATAAACACTTATAGCATTTACCATGCATTAGAGCAATCACGATGAAGCTCTTCATTTTTTGATATTTAAATGAGTCTCATTTATTATCAGTAAAGATTGAATAGAAAGGTGCAAAAAGGTTCATGAATCCCAATTATTGCTCCGCCCACGGGGGACTATCATTTTACACGAGGGAGACATACACAGACACAATGGTCTATCGTGACACACTTCTCTCTTATATCTCCTCTCTCTGCTTACTAATCACATTCACATGAAAAAACTTCTCTCTTTCTCTCAATCATTTCTCCTCTGTCCCTACTTTTTTTTTCTTTCATATTTACGAGCTACAGGAGAAATATGAGCTACAGGTATATGGATCTTTCTCCTTATTCACTTCTTCATTAGATTTATATGTCTTCATCTGATCTTTGTTATATTTTTATCTGCATCCTCAATTACAGAGGACAACGCCTTCATGCAACTTCGGTATATCTATTTTCGTTGAAGATTATTTTATTTCTTCTTCGTAGAGTAATTTGTTTGCTCCATCATCGACCGTGATTTCTTTGATTAAATCAGGTAATTTCTTTAATTTTAATTAAAATATAAACTTAATCATGGTCTTTTTAGTCTCTGATGCAATTTTCATTGCTTTGTTTGTCTTTCCTCACCTCTGTGACGATCACTCTTTTGATTTTCTAATCAAGCAACTACTACCACAGATCTTTGAACAGCTTTGATAATACATTAATACCCATGAAAGATTATTAAAAGAGAGAGAATAAAAAAAGTATCAATAATGACTCAGCATAAATTACAACTTTGTTCTTGAGTTATGATTTTTTTCAAAAAGCAAAATTTGGGTTTTTTTTTCCAAATGAATGGGTTTTGTTTGTTAAAATACTCCTTCATAAAAAGGAATGAGTTTATTGTAACAAAACTTTTGTAGATGAAGACCTTCTATAGAAATTGGTTTTAGAAATTATCTCTCCCTGTCAAAAATAAAAATATAGTCATTAATTTGACTGTTTTTGTAAGAATACATGTGAAAATTTAGAAAATGACTTATGAGTATATGGCGTTTATAATCAGTCCTTTATAATTTCTGTTATGTTTGATGTTATAGTATAAGCCGTCGTGTGAAGGTTGGTAGCTGATCTTGCCAATCTTGTGTTTGTTGCTTTGCATTTCTTTTTAAAGATAGTTGCTTGCATTTTTGTATTTGTGTAGTTTGAGAACTTTGTAATTTCTTTGACGTTTCCTGCACTTGAGCCTGTAAATATATTTTTGCATTTAAAAAAAACTATAATAATTATAGTAAATTTAATATTTATTGGATTGTTATGTAAAAATAAATTATTTTTTTTGATGTGTTGTTTCTAAATTGTTACTTCTGTTATGAAGACGCATCAGTTCATCTATTGGGGTTACTTTCAGAAGAATATTCCTTCATCACTATCATGGGTAAAAAAACATGCTCTAATTGTTGACTTAACTTATCCTAATGAAACACATTATTTTAGAGGTTCTCTTAACGACGCGATAAGAGTTAAGATATGTTAATCAACTATTATGATTTTGCTCCGGATGATGTCAAGCTCATGGTGGATGCTAATGGCACAATGAATACTCCTCAATTAAATGAATTTTGTGTAAAGGAAACAAAAACAATGATCAATGATGAATACATATGCAGAAAACTATCTAATAACGATAAAAAATTCTACAGCAGAAGACACAATATTGTTCTGGTTTATGAGACATGAAAGATGTTTTAAAGAACCATCAACATTCGATAATGACATAGGCTTTGAAGAGTATTTGGTATGTTATGGGGCACTATAATCGAAGGTAATGTTTATTTCTTTCTTCTACTTTATTTATATATATATATATATATCAAGATGAAGACTTTTTTGTATAAATTGGTTTCATAAATTATCTCTCCTTATAAAAGATTAAAAAAAATGTGAATTTATGTACAGTTTTGTTTGATAAATTAATATCAAGTGAATTGTAGGTTATTCTTGTAAGAAATTATTTATACATGTGAAAATTTAGAAAATGTCTTATACTTGAGTATATGGCGTTTATAATTAGTCCTTTATAATTTGTGTTATGTTTGATGTTAGGGTATATGGCGTTGTGTGAAGGGTTGGTAGCTGATCTTTCTTGCCGATCTTGTACTATATATTAGTTGCTTGCATTTTTGTATTTATTTAGTTTGAGAACTTTGTATTTCTTTCGTGTTTCCTGCACTCGAGCCTATAAATATATTTTTCCATTTAAAAAAAAGCTACGATAATTATAGTAAACTTAATATTTATTGGATTGTGTTGTATAAAAATTCTTTGATGTGTTGTTTTTAAATTGTTACTTGTGTTATGCAGACTCGGCTCTTCGACATTTGGTGCAAACTGTTCTTGAAGGATGCTCCTTCACGTTTGTTGCTGACTGCTGTAGAGTTGGAGGCTTACTCGAAGGTTCCAAGGAAATATTTGGTCATAGCAAGGGGGAAGTTACGGTTACCGAAAGAGGGTTGAAACCGTGGAATAAATCATGTGAACTAGGGAGTCCCACAAATCATCCATTGGGTATATTTATATCAAGTTGTCAAGTTGATGAGCTTTCCAAAGAAGTATTTTATGGAGATAGATTTGAATTTGATTCGGGTTTCACTCGAGCTTTTATTCGTGTTAAAAAGGAAAATATCCAACAAACTTCGGGTCTTTATTGTGATGACAACCAAAAGAGTTTGATGTTTTTGGGGGGGTCTTAGTTAGTATTAGTATAAGAACCTAAGTTTGATGACAACCAAAAGAGTTTGATGTTTTTTGAGGGGGGGTCCTAGTTAGTATTAGTATAAAGTTTCATAATATTTAGAAGGCCAAATATCTTTTAAATTATTTGAGTTTGACAAAAATATAGGGTTAGTCTTTAAATTTTAAATAGGTCATTTAAGTTTTTAATATAATGCATCTATTTAAAACTTTTAAAATTTTTAAGTTTTAAATAAGTTATTAAAATGATAATGTTCATTCAACTAACAACTTAAGTGACATATTTAAAACTTAAAGGATTAATCCGGTATTTTTGTCAAAACTAAATGATCAAAAGAAGTATTTGACCCGATTAAAATTAAGGCTTGTTATCTATATTTGCGTTCTGTTGACAATTTTATTTCAATTGTCTGTTTTATGTATAAACTGTTGTAAGTGTGTCTCATGATGTTGACTATTTTATTTTAATCGTCTGTTTTATCTATAAATTGTTGTAAGCGTGTCCCATGATCTATGAATTGGTGTAGGTGTGTTTCATGAGAATTATGCTTTATGAATACATGTTCTCCTCGTTGTTAAATTAATCTTTAGATATATATGGAATAGATGACCCATGTTTGAGGCATCTAATTCTCTTTTTTAATGGACTTGTTCAGCCAAAACAAGAATGTTAGTGGATTATCAAATTGGACGTGTCAATTGTCGCAGTAGTAAATTGTAGAGTGACATTGGGTTAAAACAACCTAAATATTTTTTTTAGTCAAAAACAACCTAAATTTAACATGTTTCAAATAATTCAAGTGCAAAGCAGGTCACTCCACATATGCAGTATGATAAAAAAGAACTTAAAATATCACCATTATGACAAATTAATGGAATATTTTATTTGTTAAAACATTATGCATTCTCCGATACCTGCAAAATATAAAATGAAAAATGAGAAACATATACAACGCAATAATTTCTATTATAAACATTTGACTTCATGATTTTGAAGAGTATATGTGGTACTTATTCTTGCTTCATCTCATTAATTGTTTGATCAAAGATTCAAATCACCACATATTTACTCATATGTTATTTATGTCATTTATATCACTCACACAAATTTAATTTATTTCAATTAATTTATTAAAAATCAAAATAGAAATTATAAACATTTTAATAGCCTATCATGAATACGTTTAGATGATTTTGAAGAGTATACGTGGCACTCATTCCTGCTTCATCGCATTAATTGCTTGATCAAAGATTCAAATCACTACATATTTACTCATACTAGTGTAGGAGCCCGTACAATGCACGGGGTAAAAACTTAATTATAAATATTTGACAAATAAATTTATATTTCAAATAAATTTTATGATCAATTTATCTCAAAGTAAGATTTGCAAAAATGAGATATGGTTGGTCTCTTGCTTGGCATAGATTGAAACAACTTTTATGTGTTCTTGCGACACACCTCGGCTAAAGTTGTCCACCACTTTGAGGTTGGATCTATAACCCTATTTTTGACGGCTGAAGTTTAAGAGAAGTTCAAGCTCATTTTGCGCATGAAGGGGATGTTTTTGTCGACTTCATGGTGCTAGCTAATTTTTAACGCCGGAATGGATATGATTAGCTTTATGGTTTAAAGTTGTGGTCGCAAATGCGATTGTGATGTGAAACTACAATTGCATGCATTGTGGTTGTGGTTTTTATAGATAAATGTTAGTTGTTAGTATGTTATGCTAATCTCCAAGACGTATGTCAAGTGGTTGAACTCAAACATTCGAATTAGTGTGAGAAGGAGAATATTAACTTTGTTATTCAAATAGAAATTCTAATATAAAAAAACATTATTCTTATATATAATATTATTAAGATGAAGTATAGTTTTACGTTATTATTCTTATCAATAAATTTTATAAATTTAAAATTTAAGTTGTTTTTTGTTCAAATTGTTCATTTTTTAACAAAATTAAATATCATATTATTAGTTTAAAACCTTAAAAAAATTATTATTAGTTTAAACATGGTAAAATAAATCTAAAATATCAACTACCTTTATATTGTAATCATATAAAAAATATCAAAATAAATACAACAACTAAAACCAAGTTTTATTCCATAAAAATCAAGCGGTTAATGAGCTCTACCAAGAATGAATTATTCAAGAGAACATGAGTTTGATTCTCAGGTGCAACAATTTTATGTCATGCTTTACTTACCTCCCGATCAAACTCCGAATTACCAAAACCCCTTTTCCCCGAGAACATGAGGGTTAACACAAAAAAAAATACCATAATTGAGATTGGCATCATTGATCACACAATGTCATAATGTTATATCAAATATCATATTTATATCAAACTCATTAATTTCTAGATCTTACTTTTTTTTTAAGCCTTTTTTGCAATAGTATTGACAAGAGTCAAGGTCATTCACATAAAAATGTTGGCTCCGACACCTGCATTCTCTCACGGGCAATTGTATGTTGTTGTATCGAGAGTTACTTCAAGATAATGTTTGAAGATAGGTCATTGATGAGGATGGTGAAGATTATGATTTTACATCCAACGTTGTCAATGACGATGTATTCTGTAATGTTTAATATAAACAATCATATGTACGTGATTATTTAACTACACCCACTATTAGTTATATTTTGGTGACCAGTACAATATTATATAATGTGGTGTTAATTTATTTATTTTAATTGTTAGCGGGTGTTTCTTAGCTCATTCAACAATCTAGTTTGATCAATCTTTAAATTATTAGGAATTTGAATGACGATCGACAAATACCTTTAAAAATTCATGGCATTTCACATTTTTATGGCTTAAAAATAATTATATGATAGACGTCGATTCAATACAAGTTAGTAGATATTTATTTTCTATTGTTTTAATCTCACAGGTATAAACTAAATCATTATCTCAGAACATAAAAATGAAGATGATTAACTAATACTTCCAAACAACAATGTATACCATTGTTGAAATTTTAAATATTTTTAAAATATTGACCCACAATGAAATAGAATTTTTTTTGTTTATGTAAAACAAAATCAATATTTGTTTTTCTACCTCTCACAAGAGAACAAGAGCAAGGTCATTTTCACAAATATACAATTTAATTACTCTTCAACATAGTATCTCACAAGGGAGCTGCAAGAGCAAGCTCAATTACACAGCTCAATAACTCTTTGTCCTTATTACTTTTCCTTGTTTACCCCAATTGTTATTCAATATCCGTCTTCATACTTCTCTTTATGAACTCCACCTACTCCAAATTGGAAGGAGTATAGTAAGTACTGATTATTTTATCAGCAATAATTTTTTGAGGAACACTTTTTTGAAATAAATTAAATAAGTTCAAATTTTGTAAAGATGAAAAAACTGGTTTATAGAAAAAAGACGCTATAAATATTCCGAAAAAAGCTATACTCACCGAAAAAGTTGCATTTGTAAAAAATTCATACCAATCCACAGAATTTGAACTTATTTAAAGATATATAAATTATTTAATGAATTTAAAAAATGTATTTTTACTCATCATAGTGATCGGCAAAAGTATCCTAAGATGTGAGAGGGAGGGGCATGGGTCCTTATTTGCCTACATGTACATCTGTCTCTCTGCATACAAACAACTATTAATGGAATTAGATGGAGAAGAAGGTAAATGTGCAAAATATTTTATGATTTAAATGATCAATTCATTACTAAAAAAAAGTTTAAAGATTTTGAAAACAAAAGAAGTTATAAATAAGGCGTTGTACTGTAGTGTATGTGGCCGAATTTAAACAATGTTGAATTGATGATGATTATCTCCTTCAATCACTACAGTAACAAATTACAAAAAAAAAGGGGCACAAATACGAAGAACATTTGTTGCAGTGATTTTTGGTTAAAAAATGATTTTTTTTTCTATATTGTTTCTTCATTTTAAAATTGTAGCAAAAATTCACAACAATATGTAAAATTATGGAATCAAAATCTGTCAAACTTTGTTTCTTATATATATATATTCCTCTAAAAAAATCTCATATTTTAAAATGTAGGAGTTAAAATCTTATTACATACCGTATAAAATAGGAGAATCAATGGTGTATTTAAGCTAATATACCTCTTTCTTGGCAATGTCTTTTATTTGTTGAGTAGAAACTTTGCAATGTCTTTTTCATGCATGCATTGGAAACGTGGTCATTATTTTACTCAATAATATAGTACTAGAAATATCATTGCACGTACCCATTGTCTAGTAAAAGTATACCAGCTCCTCCATTTGAGTAGTAATGACTAATGACTTTTGCTTTTCAACACTCTAGCTGCAAGTGAGCAGGGATTTGAACCTTAGTTATGGCATCCAATTTATCAAATTTCAACAATTACGAAACATTTACGACAGCTCAATTAGAACTTGTGGACAATATGTCAAGTTTTTTATGAGACTGAAAAACGAAATTTGTTATATTTACATGGACAAACAAAAAATTTACTAATATTTAATAACATTGGTTGTTGCCCTTGACCAAAAAAAGTTAGTCATTTAAGCAAGGATCTTTTAATTTTAAAGTTTAGAACATCTAATTAATTAAAATGTTTTCTAATATTTTTTATCAATAAAATAATAAAACGTTTATAATTAGAACATAGAGTGTGAGCAGGTCCTCGTGAACTTACTTCAGTTGGTATGGACAATGCATAATATATGCAAGGTCCGAGTTTGAACCCCGGCCACCACAAAAGAAAAAAGAGTGTGAGCAGAAAAAATTGAAAACAAAAACTTGTACAAAAGGTATATAGCTTTGGATCACAATCGTCCCATTAAAATAACAATAAATCGATTTAAGCTAAAAGAAACTCAACATCACAATATAAAAAGAACCCAACAACATAATGTAAAAACAAACTATTGAGTCAAAGTTAGAGAGGCAAAAACTTCCAGAGAGCAAAAACACTAAACCTACACAATTTTCTTAACTCTTCTTTCTTCTTCATAACATCTTTTCATCACTACCATGGGTCAAAAACGTGCTCTAATTGTTGGCTTAACCTATCTTAATGAAACACATTATCTTAGAGGTCATGTTAACGACGCGATAAGAGTTGGGGATATGTTAATCAACTATTATGATTTTGCTCCGGATGATGTCAAGCTCATGGTGGATGCTAATGGCACAATGAATACTACTCAATTAAATGATAAATAAAACAAAAACAATGATCAATGATGAATACATATGTAGAAAACAATATTGTTCTGGTTTATGGGACATGGAGGATGTTTTAAAAAACCATCATCATTCGATAATGACACAGGCTTTGAAGAATATTTGGTGTGTCATGGGGGAACTATAATCGAAGGTAATGTTTATTTCTTTCTTCTACTATATATATATATATATATTGAGATGAAGACTTTTTGTATAAATTGGTTTCAGAAATTATCTCCCTTTGTAAAAGATTAAAAAAAAAGTTAATTTATGTACAGTTTTGATGTCTTTTTTACTATCATAAATGCAAAGTAGAAATAATATTTTTTTGAATAGAAGTAATATTTTAGAATAGAAAAAAGAGTGTGAATGATAAATGATCTTATATTTAGTGACAAAGAGAAATAATGTCACATTAATTATTAAAAATCTTATATGTAGAAGCGAATATAACATAAATACTCTTTCAAACATAACAATTATAATTAATTTTGTAGGAGAATTTGAAATTAAAAATGATTTTACAAAATTATCTTTAATAACATAATAGGTAATTAAAGTGGTTTAAGTTGAGGGTTAAGAAAACCAAATGTTATGGATTCAAGTTCTCGTGAGAAAGAGAGAAACTAACATAACAATTAACAAATCAACATTATCCTTCCAAATAAAATTAATGTACTAACATTCATTCAAAAAAAGATGGTATGCTAGAAAAAGTAATAATAATGTTTCATTTGTATTGTAAAATTAAATATTTGATAGTATCTTAAGAGTATCTATAAAATATCTAAAAGTATTTAGTGATATATTATGACAATACACACACATACTTATATTCAATTTGAGTAAATTTCGTAAAATGACATCCAAATATATCATATAATATTTGATTTTGTATAGTGTAAATAATTTTGATCAATTTACGGATTTTATTCAATATTAGTTGATTCATAAATTGTAAATCAAATGATAATACCAAAAAGATATATTAGACATGTACATCGACGATCTATATGTGTGTGTGTATAGTGTAGAAGAAAAAGTAAACATTACCTTCGATCTTAGTGTCCCCCTTAACACAATCAATATTCTTCATAACATGTGTTGTTATTGTACTATAATGGTTCTTCAACACATCCCTTATGTCCAATAGATCAGAACAATATTATATATGTCTCATGCTGTAGATTTTTTTTTTTATCAATATAGATAGTTTTTCGCATATGTATTCACCAGTAATGACATTTTTTTCTTTCCATTATATGAGATTCATGCAATTGTGGTGTATTCATTGTGTCAATAATATCCATCACAAACATGATATCATCCAGAACAAAATTATAATATTTTATTAAAATATCGTTGACTCTTATCGCGTCATTAATATAACCTCTAAGGTTATCTGAATCATTATGATAACTTAAGCGAACGATTGTAAGACTTTTTTTTATCCATGGCAGTGATAAAACCGAGTTGTGAAAAATAAAGAAGAGGTTACGAAAAGTTTTGTAAGTTTAGAACACTTGTATTTGCTCTTTGGAAGTTGTTGTCGTTTTTAACTTTGACTAGATAGTATGGTTTTTATACTGGGTTGTTGTCTGTATGTTCTCTAATCTAAGGTATTATGGTTACAATCTATAACGTTACTTCAACCCAATGTTGCAACTCAGTCAAATAAAGATACTAGTTAAATAATTTTAAATTCTACAAAATATCTCAATATATATATATATATATATATATATATATATATATATATATATATTTTATACTAAAAATATATATATTTATATTTTTATTTTATTATATATATATATATATAAATTTTGTACTGAAAGTATAAATGTTTAAACTTTTGTAATGTTGAATACATAATTTTCAAAAAAATAATTCTATCTTTAACTCCTTAAGGGCACAAGTTAACATTTCTATATATATATATATATGGTTTTGCTAGAAGACACATTTTATGAAGGTGTCTTTTAACAAGTTATTTTATGTGCATTTGTTAAAAGACACCAACTAATTTTTATGAAGGTGTCTTTTAGCAAAGTTATAACTAAAAAGTGAAAATCACACCTTGAGGCGTGGGTTGCTAAAAGACACCTTCATGGGTGGCTTCTAGCAAAACCCATATATATATATGAAAGTCCTCGTGAGCTTAGCTCAGTTGGTATGGACAATGCATAAAATATGCAAGGTTCGGGGTTCGATCCCCGACCACCACCAAATATATATATATATGAAAATGTATAGACACACATACATACATATATTCAATTCGAGCATACTTCATAAAATGACATCGAAATATATCTTATAGTATTTCGTTTCGTAGAGAGTCAATATTTTTTTTTTTATCAATGTACGATTTTATTCAAGATTAATTAATTCATAAATAGTAAACCAAATGGTAATACCAAAAAAATACATTAGACTCGTGTATCAACAATCAAATATATATGTGTGTGTATATATATATATATAAAGTAGAAGAAAAAAACAAACACTATCTTCGATCTCAGTGTTCCCATAACACAAAAAATATTCTTCATAGCCTGTGTCATTATTGTATTATGGTGGTTCTTCAACACACCATTTATGTCCAACAAAGTAGAACAATATTGTGTCTCATGCTGTAGAATTTTTTTATCAATCTAAATGGTTTTTCGCATATATATTCATTAGAGATAATATTTATTTTCTTTCCTTTGTACATAATTTAGGCAGTTGTGGCATATTCATTGTGCTATTAGCATCCACCACAAGTATGATATCATCCAAACAAAATCATAATATTTTATTAAAATATCTCTGACTCTTATCAACAGTGGCGGAGCCAGGAAAAAAGTTAGGGTGGGCCACTAAAATTAATCGTTGAAAAATTGTTTAAAGCCTCGCAAAATAGACCTATAATTGAATTATTTAAATTTTTCAGATGGGCCACAACACCACTTTGCGGGAATTTGGATCAACCGAAACCTAAAACCGACATAAAATTGTATAAAATCTCGCAAAATAGACCTATAATTGAATTATTTAAATTTTTGGGTGGGCCACTACACCACTTTGCAGGAATTTGAATCAACTGAAACCTAAAACCGACACAAAATTGTATAAAATCTCGCAAAATAGACTTATAATCGTTGATTTTTTAATTTTTCCAAGTGGGCCGTGGCCCACCCCAGCCCATGAAGGGCTCCGCCACTGCTTATCAAGTCGTTAACATAACTTTTAAGGTTATCTGGATCAGGATAACTTAAGTCAACAACTAAAACATTTTTTTTACCCATGAAAGATGATAATACATAGGTTATGAATAGAAAAAAAGTCAATCTAATATAAAAAAAGAAAGCGAAACATGTCAACGATTAACCCCACTTCTTCTCTCCCCTCTTCGTAATCCAAAAAACGGAATCATGATTACTCCGCCAATTCCTCCTCCTCCGACGATTTGCCATCGAAGACCAAGGAATTGCCACCGAAGACCAAGGAATCAGATCATAGAAGCATGCCAAGATATATATGAAAAATCACTGATAGATGGAAGACCTTCAAAGTTAGGTTTTGTTTTTCCAAAGGTGAAGTGCTTAAAAGTGTCTCAAGGGGGAGTTGGACATAAACTGATTGGAGGTGGTTAGGTCAGGTTTTATATCCCCCAGTTTTTATGTATTTTTTTCTTCATTTTGTTAATAATATATATGAGCACTTGACAATTGTAAGCTTAGAGTGGGGTGTCAACTTTGTTGGGACGTCCTTTATTCCTTACTTGTCCTTTTATTCTTGCTTATAAAAAAAAAGTATATTCTTTTAACTTCACGGACAAAAGCTAACAAAAATGTGTCCTTGATTTTGTAAAAAAAATAATAGTGTCATTGACATTTTCAAAAAGAGAGCTCAATTGGTTTCTGTTTTTCTCAATTTTATTAATTAAAAGTTTTTTTTTTTGAGCAAAGGCACACTTAGGCCATGTAACTAAAGTAACTTTAATTCACTCAAAAGAAAGTAGAAGATATCACAAATAAGTTTGTCTCATCCAATACAATTTTTCTATAGGATTTGAACAATGAACTAAAGGAAAAATATTTGGATGATTTTGAGATTTGATGACGTTAGTGACTTTAGTGTATTTAATTGATAGATGAATAATTAAAATAAAACTTTTTATTGGAAGAGAATGATTGAATTTTTTTTAAAAAAGATTTAAAAAAAGAATGATTGATTAAGAGAGTAATAGAGACGAAGTCATCAAAATAAAACCAATCTAAAAGACTAGTTAGTAATTATACAATGAAAAAAAACTCTTAACTTATCAATTACGTAGTTTCTCATAAAAATAGAAAGCCAAAATACTAACATGTGTTTTTAAAGTTTTAAATTATTTTTTTTCATTTGTCATTTGAAAAAGGTTTCGGAACTTCACACATCAAAATTAAAAGAAAGTGACAACAGTCAAAATAAAAGAAAATAAGGAAAATGAAACTCATTCACATAATTTTAACTAATGTGTTATAATCTTGTTTAAAAAAAAACTAATGTGTTATAAAAAAATTATGTGGTCATTTTTGGTCATATATTTTGTAATTTTCTTGAATTTTTAAGGCCTGAGTTATTCGGTTTAATCCACATTAATATCTATACATGTGTTTTAGAGATCGAATCATACGATTTAATTTGGTTCAATCATACGATTCAATCAATGACTCAATAGTTTGATCAATGAACGAGTGACCCAGTAGCCTTACTGGTTCAGTTTTTAAAACTATGCTAATATATCTTAAATTTAATTTTATAAAATTAAAACTATTGCTAGACTTGTTGTTTAAAGACAAAATTAGATTATTTTTTAACCTAGTGGTATTTACTCAGATATAAATAGTGTGTTCTAAATTAGAGTCACAGTCGCATATACAAGATTAGAATTTAGCAGCGTGTTTTTCTCAAAATCTCATATTAAAATTATCTAAATGTTAATTATATTAATCCATGACTTGATTCAGATCTCAATCGAACCTTTATCGATGAATAATGAAATTAGTATTTGAGATTAGTTGATCAATGAGCCACATATCTAGTTTTAAAAAAAAAAATAATTGTCACACTCACACCTCATTTAGAGTTGACTCTGTGTTATTTTGTTAGGATGATAATATTTGTAAATTATTTTGTGACAACTTTTATAACTTTTTTTTATTAATCAAAATAAAAAAACAGATAATAAAATATAATAAGAGTATGATAAATATCCAAAAATTGTTTAAAAATAACTATTCAAATATCATTTCTCTATTTTCTATACATATTTTGTTGTAACAAAAATTAGAAGAAATAAAATAAGACAAAAAAACATGGGCCTCACATTCAAGATATTTTGTCATGCGTTTACAAACCAACCCCTCATTTGATTTGACCGCTCAGTTAACTCAAAGGACAATTTCGGTATGAAGTAACTTCCATCTTTTTTTATTTAATCTTTTCATTCAATGATTAACTATATAAACTAAATTCTTAGTGTACATAACTTAAACTCACTTGTTTCTTTGTCTTAGATTTTTACTTTGTTGTTCCTCAACTTCACATGATTCTGTTGTGAATTTTTGAGACAGAATTTGTTTGTTGCATGGCAAGTGTACTATGTTCTTATTCAAACATTTTCACATCTTATGGATTCAAGAATGAACCACAACTCTGTAATAAATTCACTACTCTATGGCTTTCTTGCATTACCCAACATGGAAACAAGGGTAGAAAACATTTTCAGCTCAAATCTTCAAATGGGCATCCCCTAAATGCTGTTTCTTCTCATGATGGTGTGTAATTCTTCTATGTATACTATTATGTTTCTTTATATGATCCATTTTTATGCAATTTTTGTAGTTATTGTGAAGCTTAACTTTATCTTTGATTAAAATGGTTATGTGCATACCTTGTTAGTTGATCTAGCAATTTTTATATAGGCAAATGTTAGTTGTTAATTTGTCCGGTGAATTCGCTATTTGGGGACAACTTGATCTAGCAGTTGATCCTCCCCCACCCTATGACCCTTGATTTACTCTTACCAAAGCACTGAATTTATGGTGGGGGTGATCATTGCTTTTACCAGTATAGCTAGTATATGCATTTAACAACCATCTTGTTTGTGACTAAGGTTTTAAATTGGAGTTGCAGTTGTGATCATGTTGAAATTGCTGTTGCGATTGCGAAGGAGTAGTAGAGATCTCAGCAACATTTATGTTGCGAAAGAAAGGGGGATCAGATCACAATATGTGATCTTAGGTCCTGGATGTGGATGCTTGACGTTTGACAGTACCAAAAAAAACATTGATGTGGCAAATTGCTTGGTATTAGACTTAGGATTAGTGGCTTCTCAGGGTTCCTTTATTCTTATGAAATTAGATTTTGTTGTAGAGAACATGTATTCTTCGAATGCCTTTGCCATTCCCAGTTCCTACCAATGTTATACGGTTTGTTTAGGAAAGACATACCTCTTGGTTCTGGCATTGGCTGGCTTAAGTGCCTAAACATGGTATTCCTGATTGTGCCACTTTAAATTGTAGATCTATTTATCTTCTCTAAAAAACTAACAACGTTATGGTGTTAGCTGATATCACATTGAAAGTACTAGCTAGTCATACTTGTTTTGTCAATGGATCGCATTCTGCTCTTTCAAACTTTTGGTTTCTGTTCTGTTGCCATATGTGATCATGTAGAGTACTACTCTGACTAGCTTCAGCTTGAGATTGAATGTACATATAACAATAGTTCTTTAAGGATTTGGGTTAGGCCTAACTCAACCCTTGCAAAACCGGCTTATAAGATGAGAACCGCCCCCTCACCAATAAACCCGTGTCCATGCCTTATCTCATTCAATGTGGGGCTCTTAATATTCTCCCCACGTCCAAGACTAGACATCCAGAGCGTGACACGCGTGGTCCGATAGCAGTTGCCCGATAGGATGCCCAAATAGATCTTAGTTAGACTCTGATATATATCATCTTAGAATTTGAGTTAGGCCTAACTCAACCCTTACAAAATCATCTTGTAAGATGAGAATTGTCCCCACTTATTAACTCATGTTTAGGCGTTATCTCATCCAATACAGGACTCTTAACAAATTCCAATAACCATATTGCACTTCTTTGTTAAGTCTACTTTTGTTTTGTTCAGTTGCCCTGAACTCACATCCTATATGTTGCCGACTCATTTATTTGTTCACAATTAATGTTTATATGACTGTTGACTGCTAGTGCAATATTCATCAAACAAAAAAAATCAATTGTTTGGCTAAAAGGTACCCCTCCATTCCTTTATAATTGTCACTTTTGCATAAAATTTTTGTTTCTAATTAAGTGTCATTTTCAAAGTCCAATACATCATTAAATGTTGTTTTATCTATATTACCCTTAAATATTTATTGTAGAGAGAGAAATATATGAAATGAGATATTAAATGATTAAGGTTATTATAGGAAAAAGATAAATTGTTGTATCAAAAATAGTAAAAGTATTTGTTGTCTTGCTTTGTGTAAAAAATCAAAATGTGACAATTAAACGTATTCCCATATTTATGCAGGTTTGGCTGAAAGTTCATTGGCCAAAGAAGATGGCCAACCTCAACAAGTTGAAGGATTGTTTTCGTTGTCAGACTCTGAATCCACAGGATCCAACATTAGTATAACTGTTGTTGGAGCATCTGGAGACCTTGCCAAAAAGAAGATTTTTCCAGCACTCTTTGCTCTTTTCTATGAAGATTGGTTACCCGAGGTCTGAATTGTGATAGTATCAGTTTCATTCATCAGCTTGAACATCATCTAAATGAGTTTCTGTAGATGATTTAAATGTTTGGAATATTATATTTGAGGCTCTGTAGTTGTAATGTTTATGCAGAATTTTATTGTGTTTGGATATGCTCGGACCAAAATGACTGATGAAGAGTTAAGGAACATGATTAGCCAGACTTTAACATGCAGAATCGACAAGAGGTAAGTGTTATAGTAGCAATTCTCTTTGGAATGAAAGTATTTGTACAAAAGTTGCTAAAAAGGTCATATAACTAACTATTTATGATAGCAGAGGGAAAAAATATTTCAGGTTTGAAAATAAGAGTTGTTATTTTGACGCAATTCGACACCAAATTGTAATATTCATTAACCATCATCCATTGAACATGATTGATTGCATATTTGAAGTCGGCTAACCATCCAAATTGATGTCGAAATTTGATATTAAATTTGTGTGTCATAATGTCATTTCAGGAAAAATTAATAGGTAATTGGCAAATATTTAACAAAACTCTTTCACCTTTTCTTAAGTCGTTAGTAAGACTCATCGGTATCAATTCACATTTTTCATGTTATTGTGGCAGCATGATGTAAAACCTTCTTTCTTACTTTTCCCCTATACTGATGAGTTCCTTTGGATTGTAGGGCAAATTGTGCAGATAAAATGGATCAATTCTTGAAAAGATGCTTTTACCATTCTGGTCTGTACAACTCTGAGGAAGACTTTCTAGATTTGGATTCCAAGCTAAAAGAGAAAGAGGTAATGCTTGAGGATAAAAAAGCATATTTGATCTTTTATGCTATTTGATTCACAAATTTGACATAAATGATAAAAAAACTGAGATAACACTAAACAATAATTGCTTTCTCAAAATAGTCCCTGTATGTAATATTCTTTCAAAAAGTGCTGGACTATGTAGATCTTTTAGAATAAGGTGAAGAAGCCTCTAGAGCATATGATAATATGTAAATCAAAACTGGCTGTTACAAAAGCATTCTATTATCAACACAAAAAATATGTGTATGCCCTAGCATTGGTCTTGATACATATTTTGTTTTTGTTGGGTATGGCTCATAGTTTCCAAATAAGCGGACAAGTTACTCGAGCAGGGTGAGTACGTTTCAGGGGTAACTGGACCGTAGTAATTAAACACAAGTTGTACTCTGTAAATTCTAAACTTGATTAATAGAAAGGTATTGCAACTGTTCTGCAGTTGGAGATGTTGGCACAATTGGCCGAACTACATGATCAAATATCATGTGCTTTCTCATTGGGTTTTTTGTATCATTTACTTTTTAACCAGCACTGCTGTTCTAAAAATTTCACTTGACAATGGTCTCTTATAGGGTGGAAGACTTTCAAACAGGTTGTTTTATTTGTCAATACCTCCAAACATATTTGTGGATGTGGTGAGATGTGCTAGCCTCAAGGCTTCTTCAAAAGATGGCTGGACAAGGGTAATTGTGGAAAAGCCGTTTGGTCGTGATTCTGAATCCTCTAGTGAGCTAACAAGAAGTTTGAAGCAGTACCTCACTGAAGACCAAATATTCAGGTTTATTTTTTGTTTTTTTTTATGTTTTCTTCACAACAAGCTAGAGAAGAAAGTTTGAAATTATTGAAACACGTTTACTATCTAGGATTGACCATTACTTGGGTAAGGAGCTTGTGGAGAATCTCTCCGTGCTTCGTTTTTCAAATCTTGTTTTTGAGCCTCTATGGTCCCGGAATTACATTCGTAATGTGCAGCTAATATTTTCTGAAGATTTTGGAACAGAAGGAAGAGGAGGGTGAGTCATATTGTCATAGATCTTTCTTTATGGTATTAAAGAAAAATGGTTACTCACAAACTGATCAGAATGATATCTTTTTTTTTTTTTTAGTTATTTTGATAACTACGGAATCATTCGTGATATAATGCAAAACCACCTTGTGCAAATACTAGCATTGTTTGCAATGGAACCACCTGTCAGCTTGGATGCTGAGGACATCAGAAATGAGAAGGTATATCTCTTCTGGCTATCAGTAGTGTTACGATCGATATTATTGGGCCATCTGTTATTATCCACTCTTAAGATGTCCAATCTCGGACATGATGGGATGTATTGAGATCTCATATCGACTAGAGCTATGACCAAATTAGAGTCTGTTTGGATTGACTTATTTTAGCTTATTTCTTGGCATAAATGCCTGTGAGGCTGTTTGGAAGAGCTTATGAAAAACAGCTTATGACATGTTCATAAGTTGTTTTTAGCTTATTCCCATGAGCTCTCCAGGATAGCTTATAAAAGCAGTTTTATGGCTTCTATGAAAATAATTTGACTTTATGTTATCTTCTGTAATAGAAATAGCTTATACATAAGCACTTATATGATAGACGTTTATCCACAGAGAGCCTTAGTCCTTAATTAAGCTTTGCTTCTAGGGTTGAAGTAGGTCTAGCAAAAATTTCAAAATATAGTATACCGATATTTTGTTTTTCAATTGGTCCTTCTAAACATCGTTTAATCTTAGCAAATCATTATGGACTGTGATTGCTGAAAATAGTTTGAGTTTTAACTCAGGTGAAGGTTTTGAGATCAATGAGACCAATACAGCTTGAAGATGTTGTAGTTGGTCAATATAAGGGCCACAGCAAGGGCGGTAGATCATATCCTGCTTATATTGATGACTCAACTGTTCCAAAGGGTAGTCTTACTCCAACATTTGCTGCAGCAGCTCTGTTTATTGGCAATGCCAGATGGGATGGAGTTCCTTTTCTCATGAAAGCCGGCAAGGCTCTTCATACTAAACGGTATGAAACATTTAGTCTTTGTTTAGAAAAACTGCGACTTTTGAATTAGCTTTGAATTCTTTGGAATCATGAATTACAAAACACCCCACACACAAATGTATCAGTGCAGAAATCAGAGTACAATTCAGACACGTTCCAGGCAACTTGTACAAGCGGAACTTTGGAACTGATTTGGACAAAGCTACCAATGAGCTTGTGCTTCGTGTACAACCTGATGAAGCTATATATTTGAAGATCAACAACAAAGTTCCTGGTCTAGGAATGAGATTAGACAGAAGTGACCTCAATTTGCTTTACAGATCAAGGTATTAAGATCTTCTAGATATTTTCTTCATGGAATTGGCTAATTAATCTAAATTCAAATGTGAAAGTTAACACAGTAGTCTTGTTAACTCAGTGGAAGCAAGGATTTTTTTCTTTCTTTCTTCATTATAATGAATGTATGCTAGAAAATACTATATGCAAATGATGTTACACTTACTGCAATATGGAGTGATTCTTTTTGTCTTTGTTGTTTTGACATTTTACTCTTCATAATTATAATTGAACATAAAATAACATGTTTTGGTGACTTTCAATTTCTGTGAAGGTATGCAAGAGAAATACCAGATGCATATGAGAGGTTACTCTTAGATGCTATTGAAGGCGAACGAAGACTGTTTATCAGAAGTGATGAACTTGATGCAGCTTGGGCACTATTCACTCCTTTGCTAAAAGAAATTGAAAACAAGAAGATTGCTCCAGAGCTTTATCCTTATGGTAGCAGAGGACCGGTTGGAGCACACTACCTTGCTGCAAGGCACAATGTAAGATGGGGAGATCTTGGTGGCGATGACTGATAAATAACCGAGCCGTCTTATGATTATAAGCATATACATTATCAATTTCATATTTAGTCTTATAGGATAGTTTTGTGTTTGTCTCACTATTCGTTGTAAGAAGAAAATTTCGTGTAGAATAATAGCATACATTGTTATGTTCTATATCTTGCACTTGTCGTGCTTTGAGGGCATCTAGTTGATTTAGAATTTTAACAAAATCATCTATACCTATATTTGAAGAGGATACAAACTTTTTGCATATCAATTTTTCTTCTAATTTTATCCTTAATTTAAACCTTTTCAAGTGAAGTAAAACTCATAAGATAACCCCATTATTCCTCATCATTAAAGTCTTAAACCTTTAAATCCAAACCAAGTAAACCATTATTACAATAATCATAAATCAAAGCATTAAAAGAAACAATATTAGGACACAGACCCATATGCTTCTGGGGCTATGAGTATGGACCCAGTTGAAGAAACATAGAGACAACGTCGTCGTTTTGGAGTTTTAAGACAATGTGTTGAATTCTGAATGGGGTTAAGGTTTTTGATTAAGGAGTGAGTTTTTCACATTGAGAGTGGATTAAGTGTATGTGGAAAATGTTTATGAAATCTAAATTTTGTCCTTTTGGTTGTCAAATTGTTCCATGTGGTATAGGATTGGATTGATGTTGGAATCTGAATCTAAATCTAAATTACCAAGTGTGTCTCGGAAACATTTGGAGGAATACATGCATTCTCAATGTTGGTGGAGATCGTTGATTCATACTATTGAGACTGAGGTTTTTTTTTCCTTCTTCTGAGCATAAGTGCATGTATGTCAAATGGTATAGTGGCCTAGTGATATGAACTGAATTTCTAAGCGTTCCTGGTTATAGTGTACCACAACCACGCCAAATTCGTTGTCGAACTTGAAAGTTAGTTGGGAACTTGGGGTATTTGACTAATAGTTCTCAACCGTGATTCTCTTTTCTTCAAACGATTACAAGACGGAATTTTGTCCTTCAACTATAGATTCCTTAGATCCTCCAAAGAGTGTTAAAATACTAATTTTAAACATTTTTGAGCTACTAAACTAAGAAACGCATAAAATAAATAAAGTAAAACGACAAAGGGATACAAATCCATAAAAAGTTCGTTTGATCGATCATGTGTTGATTTTTTTTACAATTATGATATTTATAGGCCAGTACTAGACATACAAGTCAAAATAACACGACCTACCGAATTTAGCCTTGATTGGCTAACTACATGGATATTGCATGGTTTTCTCTTTCCATTAGGGTGTATGTGGTACCCACATTTGACCTGATCTTTCCTCTTTCATGATATTTCTCGTTTCTTCAATCCACGTGTGCACCATCTCCAAAGACTCTGGTTTTGTGCCAATAACTTCTTTAGTTAGTGGCGCTACAAACAAAAAACGCAAGTAAAATGTCAAATTATCGAATTCTTTCATTAGTTCTAACACCTCCAAGACCTTAACATTGATTTACAAAACAATATTTAAAAACTAAAAATTCTAAAATATCATAAGGTGGTGGCGTAGGCTTGACAATCAAAGTGTTCCATGGCGAATTTGGGATTAGATTAGAGATTCCCATGACTTATATATAGACGCGTAGAAGTCAATGAAATACAAAAAAATTATCAAAAAATTCAAGGAAATACTGTATGAAACCATGATTATTAGATGATGCTAAATGATTATAATACATTTTCCAAAAAAAATAAAAATATAATACATACAACCCTTTGTTTCTCAAACCCTTTTTCAACCACCGCTCTTCTCTTTCACAATCCTTTTTTTTCTTCTTGAGAGGGGTGATTTAGATTCACTTTGATCCTAAAATCATTCGTTTATTTCTTTTTTAATTAAATAAGTGATTTCCACGTATAGTTTTTTTTCCGTATTATTTTGGGATTTTGTCGTCTTAATACGACATTATTTGTTCTGATTTTCTGTCTTGCTGAAATTTTTTATTTTTTTTATTTCCCATTTTGGCATGGTGTTCATTTGATTCAGGTTGAAAAATTAGTTTTGATCTATCCAATCAATGATTTTGGGGTCGCTAATGTTAAAAATTCAAAGATATGTGTATTCCAAGACATTTGAATATATTTATATTTGTAGGTTTATATAGGCCAAATACCTCCCTAGGTCCTTTAAGTTTCACGTTTGTTTTAGATAGGTCCTTTAAGTTTCTAAGGTTTCAGATAGATCCTTTAAGTTTCGAGTTTGTTTCGGATAGGTCCTTTAAGTTTCTAAGGATTCAGATAGGTCCTTTAAGTTTCGAGTTTGTTTTAGATAGGTCCTTTCTATCAACATCCGTTAAGCCAAATTTGATATGTCCGTTAAGCAAAACTCGAAACTTAAAGGACCTATCTGAAACCTTAGAAACTTAAAGGACCTATCCGAAACAAACTCGAAACTTAAAGGACCTATCTGAAACCTTAGAAACTTAAATAACCTATCTGAAACAAACATGAAACTTAAAGGACCCAGGGAGGTATTTGGTCGTTTATATATTTGACCATTTTATGCTATTAACATTAATGTTGTGAGTTTGTTCGCAGATTCATTAATTTTTTGTTTTTAACGAATTTTTATTGCATCAATACATGCTATCAATTTGACCGAATAAATATCATTAATTTTTAGTAAAAAAAAAAACTAAATGATCATAAATTTGTCAAGAAAATAAATGAATTTATAACAAAATATAAAGGATATATCCTTAAAAAAAAGGGAATACACTATTGTACTTTTTCTTCATTTTTATCCTATTCAGAAAATATGTCAACTATCCCTAAAAAAAAAAAAAATATCAACTAGGGTTTATTT
>Ga0228711_1001451_pt1 | contig 34866 bp, 12 predicted proteins | sample MedpolnodulmetaG_2_FD_177996 | JGI IMG/M metagenome (GOLD analysis project Ga0228711, IMG submission 177996) | Root nodule microbial communities from Medicago polymorpha collected in Santa Monica, California, United States - brown nodules | ecosystem: Host-associated > Plants > Roots > Nodule... | reverse complement strand
AAAAAAAAAAAAAAGAAGACTTTTGACAGCAAATAAGAAAAATGGATGAAAAATGATGATATGAATAATTACCATTTTCCCTTGCTTAAACCACTCATCACTTGGATTAGGTCCATCTGAATATTTTCCTGTTAGAAGATTCCAGTAATATCTCAGAATTACAGAAAAGAGCTTTATACAACAAATCTATGATCCCCTAAAAAAGAAAAGAGTTGCTAGGTAGCTACCTCCACTGAAAGAGAAACCATCACCAACAGAAATAGGAGCATCCAGAAGATAATCATCCTGCAGCATTGGAAACAAAGTATGAAGAGGTAAAGCTGATAAAAACAAGCCATTAACACAAAGACACAAACTTTGTCTCCATTTGAAGTACTACAGTTCAGCTTCAGAGTCTTCCTTGTAAGGAAACGCTTTGTGGAAGAAGATTGAAGGTGGGAATGGAAGTAACAAGAAGAAGAGGCATGAAAGGCTTGAATGGTCATTGCATGAAAGAAGCAGTGGTTGGTTGGAGAGTGAAGAGGGAAAAAAAGTAGCTTAATAGCTAACAGAATAGAACAGAAAAACCGTTAGTTAGTACATTTCATGCCAACTTAGGAAAAGAAACATATGATGTTTTTTGTCCATTTAGAATGGATAGGGATTCTCTGGTCTCAAAATTGCGTTCTGGCCTTTGTTACAAACTCTAACTAGTAATTTTTCCAAATTCCAAACTCTATTTATTTTTTACATGATATTGCATGTTTACTTTGCCGCCCATTTGGACTCCACAAGACTCGAAAAATTAGTGTCTACAGTTGTGCGCGGAGGATACCTTATTTACGCCAAAAAAAAAACATATAATGCATGTTTGTATGTTGCAATGGAAAAGTTGAGGATAAATTAAAAATAAAATATAATAAAAGGCTGTCGAAACATTTGAATCCGCAATATTTGTCTTCTCTACACTATTGCTAAGCAATTTAAAATAAATTAAAAATAATGAGAGTTGCGTACGTGTAAATAAAAAAACATACGACACAAATGTGTTTGAATGAGATAATTGTAAATTCTAAATAAATCATAATTAAAGGAAATTCAAATACTTGGTTAAATTCCCTTCATTTCTATTTTTTTTATTGCATGGTAAAATTCTTCATTCTTTAATTTTGTTGGGTAAATTTTATAAATTTAAAATACTTGGGTAAAATTTAAATTTTCAAATAGATTAGGGATCAATTTTAAAATAAGAAAAAAGATACCAATTTGCAAATTTAAAACATTTATAAGGTCTAATTTGCAAAGTCCGAATAATAAAAACGGACTAATGTCTAAACTTTGAAAATACATAGAAACCAATTTGTATAATTTGAAAGAATTATAATAACTAATTGGAGATCGACATCATATAGAGTAAGGAAATAATGATAAATTTTAAGTTTTTTTCTTAGAAACATGATATCTCGTTAATGACCGATTAATTTGGGAGACCAATCTCATAGTCTACGAACAAGAGCCCGATTGAAGTTAGAATTTGAATTACCCTCTTACATACCTCAAAAAAGTTTCTCACTCTTAGGGGGTGGGAGTATCAAAATTAGGGGGTGGGAAATTGAATCAACAGCTAGAAAGAGCTTTGAATGAGAAGCCCAAAAACCCATCTTGTTCATATCCTATCTGTCGTTCGTTCTGTTTTTTGCTGAGAATTCAGAAATGGCGTTACAGTTTGTGAAGCAGAACCAGTTACGAGGATTACAAAGCGAGACAACCTTAACTTTCTTTTCTTTCTTACGAAACCTTAAACTCCCAGGAACAGGTTCTGTTCTCTCTCATATTTCCATTCTGTTTTTTTCTCAATAAACCCTCAAATAAATATTATTATTTACCACAAAAAAAAACTATTTTTTATGTTGTTTACTGTATATTGAACTGTTGTTGTGCATTGAAACATTGTTGTTGTTTTTCATGGAAATTGATTTTAGTGAGATGGGTCAGTGGTCAAATACCAGTTAGAAGAGGTTCCTTTAGAAGCTATGCTACTACAAAACCAGAAAAGATTATACCAATCAAGAAGTAAGCTTTCATTGTTTCTTCACTGCTCATGATTAAGAATCTTGATTCCTATGCAATTTTTTCATTATTGCGTCCTTGGTCGAATCAAAATGACATGATGGTATGTCATGTTTATCAGTTTTTACAATAGCAGATAGTAGAAAATAGCAGTCGGTTTGTTCAAATTTTGCTACTCTATAGGGTTTTTGTGTCGTAATAGGCACTATTACTTTGTACTAAATAATGTATCGTTCAACAATAGCGAATTGAATTGTACGAGTTCCGCAACGCAATAGTGCTGATATAGTATAGTTGCTGCTATTTGACAACACTACATGGTATCTTCACTAACATGGTGAAGCAAATTATTTTGGATTTGTATTGACTATTGAGCTTACACTTGTTTTATAATGCACTCTTAAAAAATTATGGTTTTAATTGGTGGTAATGCTGCCATTCTTGAATTTTTTGATTGGCTTGGTGGTAGTGGTAATATGTCATGGTAGTAGTGCTTTTGGTGAGGATGATGATATACCTTTCACGTCAAGAGCATGAAAAGTTCTGCATTTTATTGTTGAAGGCTGGTAAATCAATGTATATTAAAAGAGTTTTTTTTTTTTACCTCAGGGTCCTTTAACAAGTCAGTTTAAATGCCTATTGCTATGTTTTTTAAACATTTTAGCTGTTCAAATTAAATGCTTTACGGGCATCTGTTTTTACAGAGACCGTTTTGGATATGTTTAAGGCCTAAGCAGAGTAATTACACTGTGTAGCAGGCATTTAACTAGTACATCAAGGGTTAAGCTTTTTGCATTATTCTCTTAAAGGAAAAAAGGAAGTACAATTTTATTAAATGTGCAATTTTAGGTTCTATTGTCAATTTGTCAAAGAGAAAGTCCAAAATCACACTTATTTAAGATGGGGAATATTCCATCATTCAATTTGTTCCTTATACTAATTAGTCATCCACCACTCCCTTTGAAAGAAAATTGCTGATAACACTGAACTACTTTGTTTATTTTTGTGCATTCGCCATTTAGGAAAAAGAGACTTGATGAAGTATGCCTTGAACAATATCAGCAATATAGTAGATCCATCATCCAGTCATGGATTTTGCAAGGTAATCAATTTTATTTTTTTATTTCCAAATTAGTATGTAGACACTATCCTGAGCTCGCTTTGGTTATAAAAGCTAATTCCTGTTGTTGATATGCAAAGAAATTGGACAGTGTCTGTCTGCATTCTTGAACTGATTTCATTGTTGTTTTACTTATGTTTTTCTATTTATGAGGATTTCTTATCTTCCTGATTGTACTCTCTCTCTCTCTCTCTCTCTCTCTCTCTCTCTCTCTAATATTTATCATAACATTTATTTGATGATAAATGTTTTCACACCCTTATATCCTCTTTTGTTGCTGAATTAACAATGCTAGCTGCTATTGTCAAATAATAGTAATGTTATCGTCTATTGCATGATCTCTTTTGTGGTTAGAAAAGGTTAGAGATCATGATCTAGCCTGTGGAGGCATCCTTTTACCTGCCGGAGCTAGAGTTTTGGGATCTTGAGTAAATTGATTTTTATGTATATGAAATCTGGAAAAATAATGTTTATTAACATTTCTACTGTTAGTCATTAAACCAAATCTTCCAAATTAGTGAAATCAACGTCGAGGCTATAAGCTTGAGGTTATATATAACACAATTCAAAATACTACGTAATATTTGGAAGTAGAACCATATTTTTTTCTCCATGATTCTCTTCATGCTGGATAAAATCATTTCTGGAGTCAATACACTCCATTTGTATGTATGTGTATAGTTATTTTAAAAATCAAGAGTATTTTTCCTTCCAGACTCTTCTTATTCCTATTCATAGTAAGAAAAGAAAATATATTATTTTATATAATTGACAACATATGTAATGCAGGAAAAGTATATGTGAATGGGAAGAGAATATTTAAAGCAGGTACACCTGTGTCTGACAAATCTGTTGTGGAGATAAAAGCTGAAGTTCCCAAATATGTATGTAGGTGAAGTCACCAATCTCTGTTTACTTGAAATGATATCTCAACGGCAACTTTGATGAAAATGCATTGTTGTTTGGATTTCATATTGACACAGAGCTGGACACAAGTTGGAAGGTGCCATCGAACAGCTCGGTGTTGATGTTGCTGGTAAAGTGGCTCTTGATTCTGGGCTGTCAACTGGAGGATTTACTGACTGCTTACTTCAGTATGGTGCATCACATGTTTATGGGGTTGATGTAGGTTATGGACAGGTAACTTATTAAACATTATTTTATTTTTTGGGTTACTCTGGATGTGCAAGAATCTGGTAGGGAAGGGGCAAAGGTTATTTTGGGTAGGGTTGAACCACCATCATCATTATTTCACATAAGTAATTAACGGTTGGTCGGTGCTAATTAAGCTACACATTCATTAGCTATTTGTTTCTCTTTTTTTTTGGTTTAAACACAAACTCGGTTATGTACTTTTCCTACTATTTCATAGTTTTGTGACAAATTTGGTTGCTTATTGCGTATGTGTTGAATGATTAGGCATATATAGTTATGCCTTAGAGGCTTAAAGTTATTTAGTGCTTTACTTTTTGTTTCATTGTACTTCTATGTTTTTCTTTTGTCCTTGGCTTTTCCTTATTAGATTACTGATTGTTATGTCTTTCGGCTACGTCTTTTGAATACTTAAGATGGATATTTCTTAAGGTTTTTAGTGTTTTTTGAGTTTTGGGCATTTGGTATTGGCTATTAATTATTCCCACTGTATCGACTATCTTCGGAGTAGTAGTCTTCTGCATGATTTGGGATTAAGTACTTTCCAAAGACTTCCTTCTGGTTTCTTGCACTTATATGGAATAGTAAATATAAACACACATCTCTAGCTAGAGATATCAGAAGTTGAAGGTGGTAAAATCTTGTCTTTCTCAAAACATGTGTATTATTAATCCTGTGAGTAGGACTGGTTGCCTTACTATATTAACATTAAATTATTCTTAATATCAATTCATAAAGTTCCAGAACTTCTAACCATAAATTTCTCCATAGATAGTTCTTAGGATTCTCTTTTAAAGATTTTTACTTTTGACTGCCACTCACCTTATTTGTTGCTGATGCAAATAAAAACTAAATGTAGTGTTTCAGCAGTTAATTAATATGTGCATATAGAGATTGTTTATTTATCAATAACATATTTCATGTTTTTTTATGGTTAAGGGGATTAGTTGTTGCTCTAACTTCCTGCTGAATCAATATGATCTATTTGATAAAACTTACAAGCAAAAGATTTTTATTTCATTGAAATGTAATCTGCAGAGGTGTTACTTTTGAGTAAAATAAAGCATATATTCTACTTTACATATACGGTTCATTGTTCTTACCATATATATATATACTTTGGAGTTCAATTTATGAGGTTCTTTTGAACTTCTACAGTAATGTCTTTAAAATAATTTGGAAACTTTTTTGCTAGTTCAGTGAACTCATCTAAATAATATATCTTACTTTAGAGTCCTAATGAGTCTGTTTCGTATTTTCATTAGAAGATTTGATATTCCATTATCGTTTTCTTACAGCATTTCCCTAATTATATTGCTTTATTGAACATCTGCAGTTGTTCGGTGATTCTCTAATAGTTATAATGATTGTTAACTTATATAGGTAGCAGACAAAATTCAAAGAGATGAACGTGTATCTATTATAGAGCGGACAAATTTAAGATATCTCAAAGAACTCCCACAAAATGTTGATTTGGTGACCCTAGACCTCTCATTCATCTCTATTCTAACGGTATGCTCTTTAATCAGGTTAAACATAGTCATATACTCATGCTCGCTTGTGAAGCTTTTCTCCGGATCTATGCATAACACATGACATGTTTGTGAAAACTGAATTGAACCTGCCAATTTAAACAGGACTAGTCCATTTACAATCTATTCATTTTTGGATATTATATTATATATTTAATATTTAACAAATTCAATGTTTTACAATTGGTCATTAAGTGGTCAACCACCCTTCTTCAGCAACTAGAGAAAGATAATGAGAGGAAACACTTGAGATTATTTTCACTAATCTATGACTTGCCTGTCTGTATCAAACTAAATATTCTTATATTCTTTTAACAGGTCATGCCTGCTGTGGTAAATGTTATGAAGGAAGATGCTGCATTAGTGACCTTGGTTAAACCACAATTTGAAGCTCGGAGATCTCAAGTAAGGAATATGAAATCACATTATGTCTTTTTTTGTTTGTTTTGATATTTCCAGTAATAATATACAGTTAAATACTACCTACTTGGTCAATATTTTATCATTGAAATGGAGTCGGTATTAATATAATATTTTATTTCGATGCTAGCAGGATTTTTTATTATAAAATAATCATCATTTGGCCTCCGTTTCCTGGAAACAAAATATCATTTCTAAATTTGGAATTACATTGTCTGTGCAGGTAGGAAAGGGGGGGATAGTGAAAGATCCTGCTGTCCATCAAGAGGTGTGTAGTTTTTTGCTATCTAAACTTCTTGTTTGTTGTCAACTTGTTCAAAAAATAATTTGGAGAAATAAAACTAATTACTTACTCCATCCCTTTTTATAAGCACGGGTTTTACGCTCTAGAACATGGACTTATAATTAGCGACACAGGTAGTAATGACAAGTGTTATATGGCTTGTCTTCAATTTTTTCCTCTTCAAATTCCAATTAAGTTGAATCAATGCTTCACACTTGTACGAGGGTTTCTACTCATGCCGTTTTAAGCGAGAACTTTGCTAAGCTAAAAAGGATGTAGAGAACTTTGCAAAGCTAAAAATGTGATTGATTTCTGCAATTCAGGTTCTGGAGAAGATTACAAAGGGAGTGGAGAGTTTTGGTTTCTGCAGTAAAGGTTGGATTGAGTCTCCTCTCAAAGGTGCCGAGGGTAATACAGAATTCCTTGTTCACTTCACCAGAATCCATAACAAAGATGTTGAAAATCATGAAGAAATTATAGAAAAAATTTAGCTTGATGATTCATTTCTTCAACCTTCAGAGAAGGTTGTCCTTTTGGAAGATGTAGCAGGTGGGAGAGATGTATTTCTGTATAGTAATGAGTTGTTGGTGCCACTGAATGGTAGTGGTGAATTTTTTGTATGTACCATTAAAACAAATGACTCGTTATTAGTGAAAGAAAGCCATGTGTAATATTAGCTGCATCTTGTTAAGATTCGTTATTCACCTGTGGCTATGGTCACATGAAAACTTGATGAGGAGTGCTTAGCTTTCATAGATTTTGATAGTGTTATTTCTTCCTTTTTTGATATAATGTTTATCAATTGAGAATGTTGAATTTTGAAATTTGATTTCAACCATATCATAGTGATTCAAAAGCCAGGTATTTGCTTGATTTGGTTCTTGTTTGTTGTTTGTTGGATTAAAGTTCTCTTCAGCTTTCCATCTTCTATGTTAAAAGGAAAAAACTGTAGAGAACTTGGTTCATGCTGCACAATACATGTGCAATGCTTTATAAGTGCAATTGTAATTGAAAGATCTTTTGCACTTGGTTTCTTTATGGTGTAGTGCTGATGGGGGCAGAGAGAATTGGGTACCTTATCAATTTATTTTCTAATCAATTAACAATAGCTCATAAAAAATGAAAGTTTCTCCTGAGATTAAAGTCTTCAATTTTTTATTTTTGTTAAAATAAATTACTTCTAAAAATAGATAATGAAATATCAAATGTGAATACACAAGGAAAAATGCTTGAATTCAATTTAAGTGCAAAACCAATGGTATTCAAGTTATCAAAAAGCAGCTAATATACATTATGTTCTTTAGAATGATGTGTTGAACCAATCTGCATTTAATTGAGAAATATACAAAGATACCAATGGTATCAAAAGGAGCTAATATACAATTTGCTCATGAAAGGATTTTCTAAAAATATAATACAGATGTGTTGAACTAAGCTGCATTTCATTGTATACAGATATCCTTTCAAAAAAAAAAAATTGTATACAGAAATGATAAACGATAATATTTCATGCAAATATAGAAGGGTGAGTGAACATTCCAATCATTTCTAATCGAAACATGTCTTAAACTCAACTTCACAAGTTTTTCTCCTGCAACTTTCTACCATTTACAACTGCAAACACACCCATTCCTTCCTCCATCACATGTTAGGACAACATAAATCGGGTGCAAAGAATTTTTTTCTCAGTTTCATTTTAGATTAAGCACATGTGTATGACCGTCTAAGAATCATTTGAAACTACGTTGTCCAGCATTGCCAGAGGAGTTTTAAGGCCAACGACTTGCCCTACAACTGAGAACCAAGAAACTAGACATTGTTCGATGAAGTTTTTATTCAAAGATGGATCACCATGGAAGAGCAGTTTCATCCATTCGCTCGTCCCACAAGGATGTAACTTGTACCATGGCCTGTTCAAATATGGGTGTTCCTGCAAGATATAAAATTGAAACCATTTAGTTTAATGTATAGAAGAATGACTATAATAATAAACTAACTGATGATAAGGTGTGAAGATTAATTGTGGTTTTCTTTTAATATAAAATTTTGTTACTTAAGCAAAAATATTTTTCTTTTCCTAACTTCCACCTATATCAAATGACACTTCTATGGTGCTGAAGTTCAACTGATAGAGCTTTAAAGACATCGTATCCCTTTATTTTTGCATTTTTCATTCCATATGTATTCATAAAACCCATTTCATTAGATATAAAACAAACAAAAGCACGGATCAGGATGGCTAAATTTTGATGTATTTGTTCATTATATTTCATAATTATCAGTATCTTACAAAATATGTGAGTTGTATGTCGCGCTTCGATATGAAAGTGAACACAATCGAGATGATCATACCAATCCTCAATGTGTATCTGTTCTTATATTGAACTTTGTATGGCAGCTCTTTTCTAATTATAATCTCTTATGATGAATCATGATTCATTGTACCAGCCATTCTTTTTGTCAACTCTATGGCCAGTCACTTCTGTTATCATTTGATTTATGACTTTAATCTTCAATTATGTTGAGATTAGTAGATGATATATTAGCTTATAGGTTTGCTATATCGCTTTTCTTACGTTAAAATGTCATATTTTTATTGGTAATGTATCTTACTGTTCATAATAAGTTCGGTTCACAATTCAGAAAGTAGATCTTCCGATTCACAATTTGAATCTAAATTTGATAACCATACTCAACAATAATAAAATTATTAGTACAACACTCATTTAAATTTATAAGTAAACAAAAAATAGTTACAAAGATAGGCATTTAAAGAAAAGGAAAAAGATTGAAACAGGTTACTTACATCTTGAGTTATAAATGTCCATTTGGATTCTAATAGCAACTCTGCAGAATGACCAGGAAGGTCCTTTTCAATTTCACTGATTGCCAAAGGTTGTCCATCTACATAATCAAACGGTATCAGTATCAAACATATTGATCATCATTTATGTGATTCAAGCAAGAAACTAATTTAGCATATGGTTATTAGATATGAACAGAATATTTAAAGCTAAGTTTTTAAATCATTGATATTAAAGAAATACAGCACTTCCAGTATCTACATTCAATAGCATAAATGGTGTAATAGGATCAGAGGATCACTTCAAACAATCTAGGTTCCAATCAAACAACCATAATGAAATCTTGGTTATAAAACTTGATTGTTATTATTATATTTACATATCCATTAAGCTATTTATCATAAACAAATTCCACAGATAGAAAAGTGAACATACCACTATGGTACGAACGGAAGTACAACACTGGAACTCTATATGAAGGACTGTAGACAATGTGAAAATCATAGTGATTTAATTCATTCTCTGGACCTAGTAGGAAGGAAGAAATGCATTATGCAAGTAGTTTGATAAGGAAAAGTACTGAAACTGCAAAAAAACCAAATTTAAGGTATGGAATAAAAATAAATAAATTAGTTTAGAAATACCAATTAGGCCATACAAACTAAAACTGCATGATCAAAGGGCTCTTCTATTTGTGAGATGTTACTATCTTCTTTCAATGTCAAACTTCTGCCGCTCTCTTCTTCCTGTAATGAAAGTTACAATTCAATAACTAGCATAAACTCCAATTCGTGCATGTTTGGATAGACAATGAGATTGACATAATCAATGTGTGCCACCGTAATTTTGACAAAAGCAGTGCCTCGCTTTTGACATAATCAATGTGATTCCAAACATGCATGTCCATAAAAATTAGCTTTATGCTAAATTGCTGACAGACCTCGCTTGATTTGACAAGGCACACATTCTCAAGTGATAAGTATCCTTCAACCTGACATAGGGAGAGACATGCGGATAAAAAATATTCAGAAATGATGCTAAGCATGGAACAAGACAGTGGATTTGATAACCTTATGACAAAGGAGTCACCTTAGGAGGACCCAAATGGTGTTTTGGAGTAGCTGTCCATAGCCATGGAGGAAAGGAAGGATTGAACATTTTCCACTTGTCAGAAAATGTAGAAGCAGAAAGGAAAAAATCATTTACAGAGATAGTCCCATCCCAAGGGATTTTGTCCTTGGCGGCTTCTTTGAAGTCCATATCCCTAAAAAAAGGAAGCACATTTATTTTCTTATAAACAAAACTAAGAAGCTCAAATACTCCAAAAACCGTGTAGGTAATGTTTTAAAAATTGAATCCACATCAAACCAGCAAGACTTCCGAGTTATGGTTCTACTAATTTATTTTGTTCAAACTAGGATGAGTCTGGCCATCCCACTTAAATAACTGAGAACTATAGACAGTGTCAGTTCATTGTTCAATCGGTTGATCCGTCCAGATTGGTTTTTAAAACATTGAACATAGATGCTCACCAACATTTATACACAACGCTCAAACTACGACCGAGTCGTAGACAATGTCAATTCATGGTTCGACCAGTAAGTTTCAAAAACAGTGAGACTAAGTGTGCCTCTTGTATTGCTCCAAAAGCCCCTCACCAACCCAAAGCTATCTTTCAGTAATTCGAGTTGGCATTCAAGTAGACATTTTTCTCAGTTTATCCCAATACTTGTCATATACACTTCCTCAAATCCAAATTTCATTCAAGTTGAAAGTAAGCCCTACCACCCCTGTTAGATATATCCTAATCAACCAAGTTTAGGACTTAACCCTTCATTTTTAATAATTGTTTATTTACTTTTAGGACTTAGCCATTGATGTTTAATGGTTTAGTTATGTTTATTACTTAGATCTCCAAGCCATTACTTTCATTTCTTGAAATCAATGTATCCCAATATCTGTATCACCATTAATCCATTGGGCCTTCAATATTATAAACTGAAAATCAAAAGAGTTACATAGAAATGTAGAGTCCAGATGTAGCTCAAATAATAATAGAATATTATTGGGCAACGATGAACACCTAATGAAAGAGATGAATCAGAAAAAATGGGAAACCCCAAAATTCATCTGAAACGAACTCTCTCAGTTTAATTTCCCAGCCATGTAACGGTATCTACCAACATTAACACGGTAGATACCTGACTATATGTCTGGTTTTCAAAAAGAACAATAAATTAAAAACTCTTTCAACCATGAAGATCTATCAAACATTGATATTGAAATTGGATTCTTACTTCACTATTTGTTATCCAAAAACCAAATAGTGAAAGTTGCAAATCTAAATCCAATCAATGAAGAACGCTAAAATGAAATGCAAACTGAGGCAGGGAGAAAAAGAGAGACGAACCCTAGACAGATTTGTCAATGAAATTCTGCACTCCAAAGCTCCGTTTTTATAGCACTGGTTCGGTTGAAAGAGTGATGATGGAACTCGAATTAGGGTTTACAATGTATCTCATTGGGCCTTGGGCCTTGGGCCTTCTTTTCTTCTATAGAAGAAAGTAGAAAATTGTTATCTATACCCCCCAATAATTATTTGCGTACCCTCCAATTTACAAAGTCAGATAAACATGAACCCTCCGATTTGAAATTATTACTCAAAATAAATCAATGTATTCGAATTTAAATTTTGATTTCAAATTATTCTCTATTGAAATTTTTTCAGTATGTCTTGACTACATTGAAAAAAGATATTGGTTGCACAGATCTTTGACAGTATAATAAGTAAATAAACAAATAAATAAAAGACAGCCTCGGATCTAAGACAACCAAAACATACTACAAAGGCAACAGCAATATAAGTTTGTACAAAACAATAACAGTTCATACATTAGAGGTCAGTATATCTTCTAGTACAACAAAAGTTAAAACATTAATAACATGACATTAACTTCTTTTAGTGATTCTTGAATACTACATTTTAAAAGTTCAACATACAACATCTTAGAAGGTTAAGACTAGATATATTAAACAAAAGGGTCATAATCTTCTGCTCATATCTCAGCTAACTAGTGAAGATATGTAGCTTGGTACTGATAGCCATTTCCAAAGTAGTTTCCATGGTTATGAGAGAAGTTATAATGTGGAGCACCGAGGAGAGGGGGACAATGATTGTCAGTTGGTGCCGGGTACATGTAAGGTCGGTCGTACGCATATTGTGTTTGCGGGTACCTGTCAGCAACTCTAGCATAGGAAGTTTTGTCAGAAGGAATGTTAGTGACACGAGGACCATATCCCACACCGTTAGCACGAGGTCTCTTTGGTTGAGGCTTTGTCGCTTCAGTTTCCCTCTTTTTGTCAGCTTTCGCCTTTTCTAGTTGGCCAACTCGTTTCATGAGAGGATCTAGAGGATACTGCTCATCAAGTTTGTGTTCTTCAATGCACTTGATTACTGCTTTATGAGCGATTAGCTCCCGTTCGTTAACTTCAATCTGATACAAGAAGTTACTCGGAATATTATAAAAACAGAAAAGAGTAGATTACCAATTAGTTAAATATTCCTCCATAAGACCAATACCCATAGCTTGCTTAATTTAGAAAGAGAAAATTAACTCTTGCCCTTCCCAAACATACCCTAAAAGAACACGATGGAAAGAATAATCACTCAACAACGAACCTGTGCAGTGGGGGATGAGTTAACCCTTTTGACAGGTGAGCAAGAATTTCTAGCATCCTGCAAATAAGACTTCAGTAAGGAAACAGGAGAAAATTGTTTTGTCAGATCAAATGCGAAAGCCAAGTTAACAGCGTCAATTTGCCTCCCACTGTTCGCCAAAACCTCAATTACTCCTGCATGTCCAAAACGAAAAACAAAGCATTAGAACAAACAGATGAAAATCGGAATTGCTTTAGTCTCTAATGATGGATACATATGCTAGATTCTTGCATGTTAAACGCCATTTAGATCATTAGATGTTTTAACAAAAAATCATATCAATCACATACCATGACTGTTGATCAATATCGCCCAGTCTGATATAATTCTCATAAGGTTACAATCGAAACAGAATATTATAAGAATACATACCAGGCATCTTCTCTGATAATCCAAGGCAACGGCATAAATCAGCAGTTTGGCGACGCCGAGATACCATTGGAATTAGCCTGGATAACTCTTCCTCATCAAAACCAGACGCAATATTAAAACTGGCTAGAAGTTGTAAAAACGCATGAGCCTCCAAGGAATTCCCATTGCTAGCATCCATGTCAAGCGCATTCAATTTAGGCTTCCATTCTTCAGCAACTGCCTTTGCCATGTCCTTGATATCTTTCGATACTAAATTAGAGATGCCTCCTGAATCGGTCAGGAAATCACTCAGACATTCCATCAGCATGATACAGGTCCGGCGAAGACCTAATAAGTTAGCATCCTTCTTAATATCCTGACTCGACACTTCCATGCAGTAAAATCCTTCCAAAGAATCTAACACTAAACATGCAGCATTAGGAGCAACTTTTAATGCATGTGGTATTTCTTCCCTTATAGCAGCAAGGTTCTTACGGTTATCAGATATGAATTTGTGAAGCCCAAGCACATCCATCTCTTTACAAAGTTTTACCAACTCTGGATAAGATATCAATTCCACATTTCCATTTCCAAGAGAAAGTTTCACATCTTCTACAAGACCTTCCGTCACATTAGAAACAGCATCCATCGGTTTCTCCTCCACGTTTGATGTACCACGACCCCCATTAGAGACAATGGCCAAATCTTTTTGTGAAACCTTCCTGAGCTTTTCTCGAGCATTTAAAATGGCAAATGTGGCAGCATCTCTTTTCTCTTGAAGCCTCTGCAATGTGGCTTGCTCCTTGGCAAAAACAGCTTCTTCCTGCTTCTTCAACATTTCACGAGCTTTCAATGTTTTGCTCTCAAACACTTTTTCATGATCTTCTAATTCATGAAAGCGCCTCTTCAAAGATTTCTCAAGCCCGTGGAAGTGTTCCTCTAGTTCTTTCCATTTCATGTTAAGAGTAATAGCTCGATAACTTTCAAGTTCAGCAAATGCCTTCTGCAGCTGTCGTATCTTTGAAGATGTAGAATCCATCAGTGTAGCAACTGAATCTGTTTCTTCCATTGCTAAGAAGCTGAAAAAGATATGATAGCGAAACAAATACTTAATTTCAGCTTGCAAAGGCATGAACCACGGCTAATAGTATACACTGCACACTCATAATCTGATTAGGATTAATAATCCATTTGTGCTAATTTGAATTTAAGATTAATTGTATACACTCCACACTCATAATCCTTTGAAAACAAAGCAATGTATAATTTTAGGGCTTTCAAATTTGAGGTTTATATAACTCACAACTTCCTTTGAAGTCAAGAACTAGGTTTCCGTACAGGTTTGTTCCAATCTTCTGTCACAGTATATAATATCATAAAAATAAGATAAGTTTCTTCATTTCTCAATTACTTAGTTTAATCAGGGTTCTAACTTCAAATTATAGGCATAAATATTTGTTTATCCATTTCTAAAATTATACACATCCTATGTGTCTCTATTCACTCTTTATAAGGTGAAGTACTAACTATGAAGGACTAATACAGACACAAACACCGGACACGTCACTCATACATAGACACCAATTGAATGTAACACATGTTTCATTGTCGTATCAGTGTCACGGACATGTGTTAAACACAAGACATTGTGTCGATGCTGCATAGGTTACTAATTATAAATAAAGCATCCTAATCACTAATACAAACTTAAAATAAAATAGGCAATAAAAAAACCATGAAGTACTTAAAGAAAGTAAAAAATTCCATACACCTCTATGGATAAAAATGGGAGAAGCTGGCAATAGTGAGACATTAGGTAAAATATCAAAATAGAATCATAATCAATATTTATGACATCATATTTAAATTAACCCTTCACCAAATCATCAAGCATTAATTTCTTTATAAGTTCCCTATAATAGCTGAAAAATCCTTCATGCATCAAATAGAACAAAGTTTCAAAAATATTTAACAAACAAAATGTCTAGATCCAAACCTTTAGAGCAACAATTACAAAAACCTTAAAAAAAGGAACAGCGTCAAAATCGGCAAAACATCTCCACTCATTAATTAAAAAACCAGCAATAATAAACAGTTGAAATCTTAAAAATCATAGAGTAATAAATTTCTAGAAAATAAAAATAAAAAAAAAACTATGCAGTGCAGTAAATAAAATATAAGAGCAATGTGTGGAGTGGAACAAAAAAACAGACAAGAAACGTGGATAGAATGAAAATAGAATTATGGTCAAACATAAGCAAACAAAGGCGATCTAAACCGACAGCAAGAAAACAAAATAACAGAAAAACAAAATAAATACTAAAATAAAATAAAAAGAGAGAGAAAAGAATAATTACCTGATTGATCTGAAAGAAACTACTACTAAAACACAGAGAGAGAGAGTTATCACTCCATTTTTCTGAGTGTAACCCTCCTCACATCAGAGAGAATTGATAGAGAAGGTTGAAGAAGAAGATGAAGAAGAAAAAGTAAGAGAGAGAGAGAGAGAGAGAGAGAGAGAGAGAGAGAGAGAGTGGTGTGTGTTTGATTAAATTTAAACAAAAGAGAGTCACAAAAGCTGACACTGTTACACACTTGTTTCTTTTTTAAAAAAAGAAATGTTTTTCAAGTTCCGTTTCCGTTTTGGTCATCTCCGTTACTACTACCAAGTACCAACTGACTGCATGCTACAGAGTTAGTTAGCTGTATGCATGATTGCATGTGAGTGAGTGAGTGAGTGAGTGTGATAAGCAAGAAACATACATTCTTCTTGGAACTTGTTTTGTTGCCTCGTATACGTCTACTACTACTCTACTAGTAGCTCTTATCACCGTTGGACGCAAAAAATACTTATATTTTCCCAAATTAACTCATCTAATTTCACTACGTTCAATATTCGCATAAAATATTTAAGTATATTTTTCTTCTATACTCCCTCACTCCTATTTTAAATTATTTAATTTGAAAATATATATTATTCACGTAACATATTTTGACATATTTTTTATTAATATATAAAGATAAATTATAAGCATAAATAATGTTGTTGAATTCGTCTCGATAAATATTTTTAAAATATTAAATTTTTATAATTTTTTCTAATAAAATTTACTCTTTATTCAAAACAAACTATCATAAAGTTATATGTCAAGAAGACCCTTTAACTAAATATACTTAACAAGCTGCACCAAAAAATATATATACTTTTTTTTTGACAGAAAAAAAATATATACTTATCAAACTTACTTGTTGGTCCTTTTGTTTCCTTACCTAATCCCTTTTTCTATCCCATATAAGCTTATTAGTCTTTTTTAATCAACAATTTATTGGTTTTTTTAAGACATTAATTTTTCATTAGACTTTCCTTTTAAGAAAAATATTCGTTTTCTTTAATAGTGTGGTGTAAATCAGATATCTTTCACACACAACCAACATATTGATACAAATTATTAACATGTTAAGAGGTCCAATAATAAATTTTTGGAGATCTATTTAGAAATTTCAAATGATTTAGGGACATCACGATAGTATTAAACTTCAAAATATTTTTTTTATTTTTCTTAGTGGTACACTTTATTATATTTTGAATAATAATTATATTTATTAAAACTATCTCAACTACTCTTAATTAATTATATTCCATCTAACCTCTACTAGTATAAAGACATTTTAATAAAAAAATATATATATTAATTTTAAAATTGAATATAAATAATATTATTGGAAATAATCACTATCTACAAGTTGTTTTACTATAAAATGTTTATAAATAATCACTATCTAAAAGAGTGTACATTATCAAGTTGGGCATGCTACATAGTAATTAAATCTCTTGAAAAGAATTTGACGCTCATCTAATCGTAACAATGTTTAGAGATTAGTTTTGCAATTAGTTGGTTTAAAAAAAATATATTATAGTGAAACAGGAAAAGTAACTATGAATCAAAATATTGTGAAAAAAAAAGAATAAAGTCACATCTGACATTGTGGTTGGTCAATGTCACCAATATCACCAACTACAATGTCACCCAAGTGCTACCTCTAAAAACACTCCATATGAATAAGAAAATGAAGCACTATATGATATTTTTCCACACCTACATTTTTGCTCATCACCACTATTCCTATAACATGCTACATAAACTTTTTTTTTTCTTGTTCTAATAGCCTAGTGGCTAAAGCTCACACAATTAAATGTGGAGAAGTGGGGTGTTCAGGGTTCGAACCCCGACCCCTACATAAATTATGCAATGTTCCTACCAACTGAGCTAAGCTCATAGAGACTTTTTATTTTTTACTCACAAGATTGCATAAGCTTGGTTTTAAAAAATAATAGGTGAATAAGGCGGTACTTTCTCTGATATACTTTTTTAGAGAGAACATTCTCTAATACTTATTTTCATCATACTCTCTTTTACCAATTAAAATATAAATAAATCTCAATTAACTATATAGATCCTACATCATGTTAAAAAAACCTACATAAAATTACTTAATTCATAAGAATTATTCCTTTTTTTATATATAAACAAATTAATTGGGTCTAGAGGCTCGTTGAACTCAAACCATTGTGCGTCATTAGTCAACTCCTTATCAATCTTTGGTTGGCAAATTCATATGATTTTCAATTGATAAAGAAGTGTGTTGCAAAGCAATACATACTACTGCTACTAGCACAATTCTTTAGTTTTTACTAGTAAAATACTTGTGTGTATGCTTGGGTACGGTAACGATGCATATTTGTGACAAAGTAATGCACTGAAATTTTGTATCTTAACCATTCCTTAATGTATTAACCCCTTTACCTACCTAATCCAACTCCATCATGTTTCTCAAATTTTATTTCCCACCTACTAATCCAAAATTAATCCACATTATTCAAGGTCAAGTCAAGTGTAACCAACCCGCCTGAGGTTTACGACCATACCTAGACACACTTATACCCCACAAAAAGGAGAATCAATTCATGCAGATGATAATGGTGTTCTAAGAGTTCCTTAAATTGATATGCTTTTCAACTGACAAAAAAATAACATGTTGAAAGTGCAGTTATTTAAAAGCATCGACAATCTTCGTGAACTTAACTCAGTTGGTAGGGATATTGCATATTATATGCACGGGTCAAGGTTCGGATCCCATACATCCCACTTCTCCACATTTAAAATGTACAAACTCTAACCACTAGGCTACTTGAAGGAAGAAAAAAAAAAAGGCATCCGACAGACACAAATTAAAGAGGAAAAATATACGAGTACAAAGACAACAAAGTAAGCTTGTACAAAACGAGAACATAACAGAGTGGATACATTAGAGGATAAGTATATCTTCTAGCACCAAAGTTAAATTTTAACATAACATTTCACATGTTTAAGGGATTCTTGAAGACTACATTTATAAAGTACAACATACAACAGCTTAAGGGTTAAGACTTAAGACTAAATATTAATAGGAACCATAGTTATCAGTTCACCGTCTCTCTAATTAGTGGAGATATGTAGCTTGATATTGGTAGCCATTTCCAAAGTAAGTTCCAGGATTAGGAGAGACGTTATAGGTTGCAGAAGCCAGGAAAGGGGCACAGTGATTTTCAGTTGGTGCAGGGTACATGTAAGGGCGGTCATACACATATTGAGGGTACCTGTCAGCAACTCTAGCATAGGAAGTTTTGTCAAAAGGAATGTTAGTGACACGGGGACCATATCCAGCACCATTAGCACGGGGTCTTTTGGGTTGAGGCTTTGTTGCTTCAGTTTCCCTCTTCTTATCGGCCTTGGCCTTCTCTAGTTGGATCATTCGTTTCTGGAGAGGATCGATTGGATACTGCTCATCAAGTTTATGTTCTTCAATGCACTTGATTACGGCCTTAAGAGCAAACAGCTCTCTTTCATTAACATCAAGCTGAGACAATAGCAAGTCATTAGAAATATTTACGAACATTTCCATAATCAAACATAAAGATGAATATTGAAGATAGGCAATATTGTAGTTATTTTGGAGCATAAAAATAAGGACCTAACAAAAACACCAAATAAATACTTCTCTACTCTACATGCATTTGATGCATCCTTAAGGCAATTCAAGATGATAATTGATCGAGAATGTCTTCTATCATTTTTTCCCTACTGCATTTTACAGCACTCCAATTTTTGGAATCAAACATTTTTGTCCCCATTCTTCCAATTGCATTAGTGTGGCACATTCCACATACTTCAACCACAGTAGTTAGCCAGAGTCTCTTGCCATTATATCTACTGAAAGAATGAGATTGTGGTCCACCTTTTCCTGGTGGCCATACAACAGATACTGGAAAACAGCTTATGTTATCTACATAATCACTGCCTGTCCCCACAGCCACAGAAACTACCAACCATACCAGCATAGAGCTTCTAAGTTCTATAAATCACTGTGATGGAATCTGAGAGCCAGCCAAACCACCCATTTGAAAGGAGTGCACTAGACCACATAAAAATAGCAGGAATAACTGCCTGACGTAAGTTAGACTACGAAATAACTAGTGGCAGAACTACTTAATGGCAGTCATGATTAGAAACGTCATTATTAGCAGTATATGTGATAGGAGGGTGTGGATTGTGATAGGAGGGTGTGGATTGTGGTAATGTTATTAGCAGTATATGTGATTTAACCTATCACATATACTGCTAATAATGACGTTTCTAATAACATTCCCTATCTTTTGGCATGATGAACCCAAGAACATTAACCTGCACAAGTTGTGATGTGGATTGTGGTATGTTATCTAATTTTCATCTCTAAGCTAGAACTAGCATACTTCCCGCAAAACTTACATACCATATACTCTACTCTACTTCTACATGAACTTATATTCCATATACTCTATTTTACATGACGTGAATAAACTCAGTCAAAGGCTTATGTTGTGAAGTGTTACACAAGTCCCCGTGAATATAGTTATATATGTATTATGCACTATCACAAAAGAGACTTTTGGGATTGAAGGGCAGACATTGCATAAATCCATCTACCTTGTGTTGAATTCAACTTTTACATAGAAAAATGGGGTTGGTAACTGGTAAGAATCAAACTCTAGACCACTATATCATAGAATCTCCAATACCATAGCATGAACCAACTCTTCAAAAACTATACTTTTAGGAGAAAACTCATGAATGGTTTTACATCCACAAGAGAATCCAATAGAAAAATCGTGAATGTTTTCATAACATGCAAACAATTGCACATTACTGTTTCTCAACATGAGCACCTTCCATTAACCATAGTGAAGTAGAAGCACGTTAAAATTAGGAAACAGTTCCTGAGATCACTCCTCAATAAGAAGAGTACCTGATTGGACAATATATCCCCACAATATTCTAAAAATATTATAATACAAACATTCCTTTGCAACTAACAACCTTAATATTTCATATTGACAATAAAACTGTTAGACAACTGACGACCTCAATTACAACTGGACAAACAAGTCAGAAAATAATACAATAGTTGACAGCACATGTTCAAATCATGAATAGAAAACAACAGTAGGAATGATTACTTACCTGTGCAGTGGGAGATGAGTTAACACTCTTGACTGGAGAAGAAGTTTTCTTAGCATCATTCAGGTAAGACTTAAGCAGAGGAATAGGTGAAAACTGATCTGTAAGATCAAATGCAAAAGCCAAGTTAACAGCATCAATTTGCCTCCCATTGTTTACCAAAACTTTAATCACACCTGCACATCAAAAGTAAAATGAATCATTTAAATTTAAAATTAACAGAAAATCATTTAAAGAAACCCAAGGAAACAACGTTTTCATGATGTAAATCTGGAAACATGTCTAAATAAAAATGAACATGAGATAATTGGATGAAAACTTGATGCATAAAATAAAAATAAGAGAGCTAATCCACACCAGGCATCTTCTCCGACAACCCAAGGCACCGGCATAAATCAGCAGTTTGGCGACGCCGAGATACCATTGGAATTAGCCTGGATAACTCCTCCTCGTTAAAATCAGAGGCAATACCAAAACTAGCTAGAAGTTGCAAAAATGCATGAGCCTCCAACGAATTCCCATTGCTAGCATCCATGTCAAGAGCATCCAATCTCGGTTTCCACTCTTCAGCAACTGCCTTTGCCCTATCCTTGATATCTTTGGAAATCACATTAGAAACAGAACCCAAATTGGTCAGGAAATCACTTAGACATTCCAGTAACATGATACTGGTTCGGCGAAGACCCAGCAAGTTAGCATCCTTCTTTATATCCTGACTTAACACTTCCGTACAATAAAATCCTTCCAAAGAATCTAAAACTAGACAGCCAGCATTGGGAGCAGCTCTTAATGCAAGTGGTATTTCTTCCCTTACAGCAGCAAGGTTCTTGCGGTTGTCAGATATAAATTTGTGAAGTCCAGCAGCATCCATCTCTTTGCATAGCTTTACCAACTCTGGATATGACATCATGTCCACACTTACATTTGCAGGAGAAAGTTTCACATTTTCTATGTTGCCTTCAGCCCCAGTGGACACAGCATCCACAGGTTTCTCCTCGACAGCTGGTGCCGCTTGACTCCCATTAAAGACAGTAGCCAAATCCTTTGATGAAACCTTCCTGTATTTTTTTCGAGCATCTACAATGGTGAATACAGAAGCATCTCTTTTCCTTTGAAGTCTCTGCAGCAAGGCTTGCTCCTTAGCAAAAACAGCCGCTTCCTGTTTCTCTAACATTTCCCGAGCTTTCCTCGTCTTGTTTTCAAACTCTTTCTCTTGGTCTTCCAGTTCATTAAAACGCCTCTTCAAGGATTTCTCCAGCCCTTGAAAATGTTCCTCTAGTTCTTTCCATTTCAAGTTAAGAGTAACAGCTCGGTAACTTTCAAGTTCAGCAAATGCCTTCTGCAGCTGTTGTATCTTCGAAGATGTAGAGTCTATCATTTTAGCAATTGAATCCTTGTCCTCCATGGCAAAGAAGCTAAACAAAATAATAAAATAAATATTAAAGTTGAACTTGTGTAACATCAAACGAGTACCATCGCAACCACAGGGTTAGTGTGCAGTGTGTGAGTGTTGTAAACCCTAGGATACCGAGTTCAACTCCTACTGATAAAAAAAGAGTACCATTGCAATAAATATCCTAAACCCTATAGCTAAACTTTTTTGAACAGGACCCGTATATCTAAACTAACATTATGCATAAAAAAAATCTATGGCCAATTTAGATTGGCTTGTTTGACCTTATCTACTGGCATAAGCACTTGGAATACTGTTTGTTACATCTTTCAAAAACAACTTACGACATGTTCATAAGTTGTTTTCAGCTTATTGTCATAAGCTGTCCAATAGAGCTTATGAAAACAGCTTATAGCTAGTACGAAAACAATTTAACTTTATTTTATCTTGTTATAAAAAAAACATATACATAAACACTTAAAGGTCTGTTTGGAAGGACACATTTTTGAGGTTATGGCTTATAAGCTCATTTACTAAAAAAGATTGGTTTGGTAACCATCATTTTCTCACGAGCTTATAGCTTATTTTTACTAGCTTATAGCGTTTTTTATTAAGCTAATTCAAGTAGCATATAGTTTAAAACTCATAGCTTATCGTTTTTTATCGCAATTTTACCCCAATAATCTTAATTGAAGAAATTAAATATATATTTTTATGTCAATTCATATTTACAAGCTAATTCTAGGGCTAATTTTACCCAACACTACAAATTCAACCAGTTAACTTATACGTTATCAGTTCAACCGCTATAAGCTAGTTTATCAGCTATTCACTATTTTTTTACCGAACATAGCCAACTCCCTCAGCTAAGATAGCAAGATTAGTACAAGAAAAGAACTAATTAAGATTTAGAACCAAATCCCCTAATTCTAAAATCATAAACTAAAAAATCTTCACCAAATAAGTATTATAACAACAATTTCTCTAGTAACTTGATCTCTAAACTTAAGCTTCCAATGAAAACAACCAAAATTAAAAAACCCTAAAATGAAAAAGCGGATCTAAGCTGATAGAGGAAAATAAAATTGAAAATGAGAGAGAGAGAGAGAGAGAGCATAAAGGAAGAGTTACCTGAATGGTGTGAAGGAAAGAAATTAAGAGAGAGAGAGAGAGATTTGTGAAATCTCAATCCATTCTCTCTCTAGAAATGCAACCCTAGGAGAGAGAAAGAAAAAGGAGGAAGATGAAGAAGAAGAAGAGTAGAGAAGTGTCTCTCTGTTTCTTCAATTTTCTTTACTTGTTGTGATAATAATAATGCCTACCACACTGTGTTACTTTTTTTCCCACGCTTTTTGTAATAATTTATTTATAGTAATTTTTTTCGCACGCTTTTTACTTCTATCTACTAAAATAAAATCTACCCCGCCAAAACAAAAATCTAATTCATCTTTGCAATGAAGAATCAAACTTTGTCCTCAGATTGATTGAACCTGAGCTTAACTTCTTTAACTATTAGTAATTAAAAAGTTTGAATATGTTGACCTTAAATTTTTCACTTTTGGAAAAAGTGTCATGCTTAAGTTTCACCATTCTTTTTCATTTATCTAAAATTGTAAAATTGCAAATACTTCTGATTAAAAAAACCAAAACTAATTAAACCTAAATAGGGAATTAGGTAGCTCAACTAATTTAAACTAAATGTTAAAGAGTTGGAGATCAAAGTTTAAATTCAAACAAATGACTAAATAGGAACAACTAACATTTGCTATTAAAAAAAATAAACCTAAACATTAAATTAAATCAATTTTAGTGTGCGATCGCATTGATGTATTTGTTATCCTCGTAAACTTAGGTCAGTTGTTAAGGACAATGTATAATATATATAAAGTCTGGGTTCGAACCTCGGACATAAAAAAAAATATAGATGTCTTTGTTAAATATAAACCTTTTTGAAATCATCATTAACATTGTTTACATTTGTTCCATGCTTGTTGTTATTATTTTTTCAGAAAAATATTGTTTAGATATACCAATGTGGTGTGACATGGTTTGATTTCTAGTTGTTGGTCTCAAATATAATAGAATTTAGATGTAAATTAAATGAAGTGGATGCACAAAGAAGCTCTTAGTATTTGTCTTATATTGCGTAAAAAAATGTATGTCTCAAGTGGATGAGTATCATAAATATTATATGTACTTATATCCATTTCATTTTAATAAAAAAAAAATCTCCTTATGACAAATTAAAATTGAATAAATAACATGATATGTTTTTGTCAAACTAGACCTAATATTATATTAGTTTTTAAGATGAATAGGTTCATAAACTTCTCCTTATGACAAATTTTGCACATAGGGTGTGATTGCCTGATTGGTTAAAAAAATAGGGAAAAGAAAGCGAAGTAAGAGAGAAATTGATAAGAAATAAAAAAAACTTCTCATGGTTAGTTTTAGAAGAAAGATAGAGAAGAGAAAAACTAAAAAGAGTAAGACCTACTACTTTTTTCAATTCATTTTTAAGTGGTAAATAATTAGAGGAGAAATGTAAATTGAATTGATAACTTATTTTTCATTCAAAGCAATATATCAAATCAGTTTATTTCTCACAATCAATTAGCTATTCCTATTTTCTATTTCTCACAAAGGAACGTTTCAAACACCTTTTTAACATTGATCTAAACGTAGTAGTTCATATGAGAAACTTTGTTAAGACACCTCAGTACTCTTTTTCTTGTTTAGCTGGATTGGGTATTTATTCATGCACCGACACTGATCTATTAACTTCACTTTGAAGAGGTTTTGTTTTGTTTGTTTCTCATTGGATTCGTTTTGTTTGTGGAGATAGATATCGTGTGCATGTCGTGTGTAAAGCTGACCAGCACTTGCAAGTCTAGCGAATAGCGCGCCACCAGTAGCAGCCTTCCTTGTCTGCAAAACCGTACTTGTAGGGACACCACCAACTCCTCTTTTTACACTAAACCTAAGCCAAAGTGTTGTCGTCATGCAAAGTTTGGTGTTTACCCAACTAGTTGTGTGATCAATTTAGGTTATAACAATTTGGTTGATTCATTCATAAGATACTATGTAGGTTAATTTATGCTTGAGATAATGAATGAGTCTTTTAGATTAAGCTATTACGCTGAGAAAGTGACTATTTTTAAATTGTTAAACTACTATATAATAAAGGAAAATGCTATCAAGTGCTCTTAGGATTTTTTATAAGAAGTTTAAAATGGAAACTTTGTCTTGGGATTTATGTATTGAGCACATTGAAATATCAAAAAGTAATTTTTCCTACATAAAAGTTATCAATTGTTTCTATTATTTGAATCTTTAACAAGTACCTTTAGACACTTGTTAGCAAGACCTTTTAGGAAAATATAAAGATAAAATAAAGGAAAACGATAAAGATATGTAAAGTATTGATTGATTTAATGTGTATGTTGAATAATCTTTACAATGGAGTATTTATAGACTTAGAATAACTAAGCGCTTGTTTGGTTTGACTTTTAGAAAGTAAAAAGCGCTCTTTTTTTTTGTACAAAAGAGGGCAAAGCCCAGAGAGAAAGAAAACTAAGAAATTAAACGGACGTTCTTAGGCATGCAAGCCCCGAAAATATCATCAAACAAAAGACTCTGAAGGTCACTAGGGGGATTCTCCAGAATATAAAAATCTAGAAAATCCATCGAAATGCTGAAATTAGCAAGTCAATTTGCAATTTTGATTAAAATTATCCAAATTTTAAAATCAATTATACATTAAAATTCTTCAACGATACGCTTTTGGTGATTATACATTCAAAAGCAATTTTGATTAAAATTATCCAAATAACATTCATTACGTTTAATCAATTTTATATCATTGGATCTAAACATAAATCAATTATGTACACCGCATAACCAACACACACGCTAAGCAAGAAGACAAATTCACCCATAATTGAATATGTACCAAACAAACTATCGTTAGTTTCTTGAGAGCTTATTTTTGTTTGCTTGTCTAAAAATAAGAAAACATTTTCCTCTGACCTCTCTCTAACTTCTTCCACCGTGGTTCTCCCCTACCAAATCCAAAGCCTTTTTCTCCGATGTAGACCTCTAGGGTGGTGGTGCGACGAGATCTATTCTCCGCGCCACCAGATCGCCTCTTCCCGCCCGGTGCGTTCCTCCGTTTCTCGTCAACCTCATATCTGTTTGGTTTCGTTGTTGACGGTGTGTTGTTGGGTTACCGCGAGTTCGTGTTCGTGGTTGTGTAACACAGATTCGTAGGCCTTGCCGGAGGGTCGGGGTTCATTTAGATGGTTTGCGGATTCCATGGTGGTGGGTCGTCGCTAAACAGGGCGGTGTTTTCCAGTTCTGTTTCTGCTTCTTCGTATTGACCTTGCTCGACCTTCAGTCTCTGATTTCTTTCAGATATGTTGAGATATGCAGTTTTTATGGTTGTTGTTTCGCTCCCATTGCGTCGGAGTTCTTAGAGGCTACTTTTGTTCGTTGTTTCTGTTATGTTGCGTTGTGTTGTGTTTTGTTTTTTTGCAGGTGTTGTGTTTGTCGTTGTTCTTAGACTGGTGGGATAGAAATTGACCTTTTTGTGGTGGACTGTTTTGTAAACCCGAAAGGGTGTGGTGTGTTCAAAAACCCGAAAGGGTCTGGTTCGTTTAGCCCGAAAGGGTCTGGTTGCTGACGTATTGGACTAATCCCTCGATCTGAGTTTTTACGCGTTGTTTTGCTCGAAAGAGCATATATGCTTGTTGTTTATCAGAGAGCTGTTGACACTTGGATTTTGTTACCGTGTTGGCGATCGATCCATTCGCCATTTTTATACTCTAACTGTACTTGCGGATGTTCACTTTTCATTCTTTTTTTGTAATCTGGTTTCGAGCCCGCACGCGGGTTCGCTGGGTTGCGCCTGTGATTAGTGAATTTTTGTTAGGATAGATTAGAGTTAATCCACTTGGATTAATTTATCACGATTGTATTCCCGTTTGGGTTATTCCTGGGTCAAGTTTCATGTCCCCAATCATTGTTTCTTTTTCTTTTTATTTATTATATTTTATATTTTGCCTAAAAAAAAAAATACACACACTAAGCAACCTACAATATTGCTTGCCACATTTTTGGCCCACTATCTACCTTATCACACATTGTAGAGGAATGTCAGGGACACTCTCTTTTCAATACTCATTCTCTTATTGGGTGAAACCATTGTAGGACCCCCCATTTTGAATAGAACCTATTTCCAAAGTGTGAGACCCATCATGATTTATGCCAATAAAAATGAGTGTTAGAGAGAGCGTTGAAAAGAGAGTATTGTTAATCATACTACATCATATAAGATTATGACTTTTTTTTAAATTACAAACATTAATCGTTAAGATTAATATTTACTTCTTCATGGGAGTTTAAATTAATGACTTCCAACTCCTGATCATTTAGCTCAAATTGACTTAACTACCCCCCACCCCCACAAGCAAGATTATGTCTAACATCGATAATGTAAGTAGCTTGCGTGTCTGTTGAGTTACATCCTAAAAACACACAATTGTCAGTTGAGTCATAAACTTCCATATTAGCTACTCATTTCGACCATCACCCTATTATCTCTCTTTAAATATTTCCTTTAACATGTCACATAGGTAGGAAAGTGGTTATGTGACATTATGACTTGGCCAAATTTATTTTTCAGTCTCTCGGACTCTGATTAAACTTTACCATGACCCTAATATTACCTTATAACAACATCCAAGCCCATCAATATAACTTCAACATCAGCTGATTGTGACACAACTTGTAGTCAAATATTTTTAATATGGCTTATAAGAGTCTCCAAGTCTATTTAAACTTGGTAGCCATGTTCAGTCATTAGCCAACAACTAATTTAGATGTCAGTCAATTCTGCATCATGTGATTCCATCGCCAACTGACTGTGATGCAGCTAATAGTCAAATCATTCCATTTCATCCTTATAAAAAATATATGATTCGACTACTTATTTTTTGATGTAAATATAGGTGAAGGTTAATATGGGAAAGGTGAATCCTTTCCCACCATGGGAAAGGTCACTTTTTACCTACACATGCCAGTGTCACAAGTTGCTACATGTTTTGTTTGGTATTTTGGTTTGAACAAACATAATTGAATGCTATATTAAATTAAAATTTGAATTACACCTCCCCTTTCTGAAAACATTACTTTGTACACCACCACCATATGTATCTCAGTTCTTGACGGATTTTTTTCTTTTCTGCATCTCAGACTAAAATTATTGATAAGTATACCCCTTGTTAATATTTAATAATGCAAATGCCTTGTTCTATGCATGCTTTGGCAAACAAGCATTTGTTTTCAAATTTTTTTTTATTGTTTTATTTTCATTTTGGCGAACAAGCCATTTTTTTTAGTGTTTTAGTTTTTACATAGGCTTTGGGGAACAACCATTTTTAATATTTTTTTGGTTTTTCTTTTTGATTTTTTTTTTCGTTTAGTTTTATTTGGTTTTTTCTAATGATTTTTAGGATAAATATTTAATAAAAAAAACTAGCAACAAACCGTGGTCCGTACGGATTAAACGTCAAAGCACGATTTATGCGACAAATTATTGTGTTATAAATTCTCTTATTATTATTTTGAAGATACATAAGAAAATCAATTTAATTAATTAATTAGCGATTGACTATTGTTCCGTGTATAAATTGTACAACAATATTATCTACTGACTTTTGTTTTCTAAAACAAGAGTTTTAATTTTCTTTACAATTTTTTATCAAAATAAAAAATTCTTGATGAAATGACATTTATCAAACGAAGCATTTTTAGTCATACGAGCTTGTAAGCTATTCGCTATAAGGGCTTATTTTCGGGTTCACTTAAGTCCATAAACACAAGGCTCATTCAATAAAAAAATCAGCCCAAACAAATAAACAATATTCTATTTACGTGTGGGGTCTGTTGAAACAAAATACGTTTATCAAACATTACCCTTAGAGTGAGGGAGTTTGGTAGAACAAAAATGTTTAACATATGTCACTCTTAAGGTTTTGATGATAACAAGGTATTAAAAATTGTCAATTGGATATGCTAATATTTGTTCAAGTGTACAGGACCATAGACAAAATTTTAAATCTTTAAAAGGTTCTGAAAGAATAAAGGAGAGCAAAAGAATCAACAAAAAGAAAGCTTGAAGCGTCTGATGAATAGTGCTCCTGAAGTACAAAGTGCTCATGAAGTGATGACGTCATCAGAAGCAAGTTCATCAGAAGCGCCTCATCAGAAGCAACCTCACCAAAAGCTGAAGTTCATCAGGAGCTGAAGAACTTAAAGCTTCAAGAGCTGGAATCTCTTTTAATCTTGCCTAAGAGTTGCTAAAGACGTAAAGGAGTGCAACAACGGTCTTAAGATGAAAATTGAAAGCTTTGGATGCTTACTTCTTCAAGAGCGTTGAAAAAGGACAAATGTACGAACTGTACAACCACCTTCTCCACTACTTTGGTCGTGCTTTGCAACAAGACAAGGATAACAGCTCTGCCTACAGAAATGTTCCCTCATACAAGGAATTGTTTTGAAATTGATCATTCATAGGACAATAACCATATCAGGCAAAAGATCATTGGTGATCAACAAGCTTCAAACGATTCTTTGTGAATGTGTGCTGGCTATTCTCCAACGTCTCTTTCACACCTCTATATAAAGGAGTGAAGGTTGTCTAGTGAAATAACAGAAATATACAGACAAGAAAACATTACACACGCATTCAAAAGGTAGACTCTCTAAACATTTCAAAGTTCATACTGTGTTTTATTTGCATTTCAAAGTTACTTAGAATTTCTTAAGAATAGTTCACATTTTATAAATTCGATAATCTCAAGAGTCTAAAGAGTTTGTAATTGATTTGTATTGAGAACACCACTGATTGTATATCAAGTGTTCAAACTCAAACAATTTTCTGTCAAAATCTGTTTGTTTGTAAGTCTCTTGCTTGTGTGCTTGAGCATTTGTAAGTCTCTTGTAGTTGTACTATAGCATAGGAAAGTCTCTTGCTTGTGTACTTGAGCATTGGAAATCTCTTGCTTGTGTGCTTGTGTACTTGTAATTTGAGATTACATTGTTAGTGAAATCTCCTTGGAAGTGCAAGGGGGACAGGACTACTTCCGGTTTGTGGAAGGAACCTGTATAATTGCTTTGTATCTTTCTTCTCTCTCTTACTCTGTTTTTATCCGTTGCATATTTAGTCTCTGATCACTACTTTAGAAGCTAATAGTCAGTTGCTTCTGAACTGTGACATCAGTAGGAGAAACGAAGAAAAATCTAACACAATTCAACCTCCCCCCCTTCTTGTGTTTTTCTCACCTTCAGGGTCCGCATTTTTGTGATTTTGCAAAAACAAAAAGTTTCCAAAGGGTAGTAAGTAATACATCTCAACCATTCAATTATTTTATTATTAAATCAATGGTGCAAAAGTCACTTTTTCTATGGTGGTAAAGGATTAACCCTTCCCATAGTAAATGCCACCTGTAAACATATACCATGCATCTTTTAGCTCACTCATGATGAGAGATGTATCATGACAGCCAATTTGTTCTTGGGTGTTGTCTTGAGTCTTGACACTCGACTAATACTGCTATGGAAGCTTGATCTTTCATATCTACTAGGTTTGCATTGTAATAGACTTACAATGCGTGAATCACATTGCTAAATACCCCCAATTTTTGTATGGTCCAACCGATATATATAGAAAATTTCAATGTCATAAAGATTTGCATTTATAGGTTGTAGTCATACGTTACCAGTTAGGCACAATTAAATGTCTTCCCATTTTGTCTTGTTCAATTGATGAGTTGTTTTGTTTCCATTGCATTCACATCTGACTCTTTCCATTTTCCTTTGATGTTGGAATTGGTTAGCATACACACCAAATCATTTTAGAAAGTGTAGCTCGGAACAATGTGTAGCAACTGTTCTTGCAACTGTCCTTTTCAACATTTTTTCCTCTCGAGGATCTTATTACTTTGTAGCCTTTTATCATGTTGTGTTCTTCAACATCACTTCGTTCAATTTCTTCCCACAGTACATTCTGTTTAACTTGTCAAAGGGGTTAACATTTACATTATTTTCAGTAAAAGAAAATGAAGTTTATTTTTTAGCTAGTCAAAATTCCATATTAATTGAACACTTATTTACTAATAATAGATTGATCAAAGTGATAAAGAATTTGAACCCTTGAACAAGTGGTTAAAGCTCAATCCTAAACTCGTGCATATGAATAACATTTAGTTAAGAGTTAAGAACCTACCTTATGTATCCACATAAATTAGTTTTTTTTGTAATGAGAAATGTTAATATATTAATTGTTATGTTAGTTTTTCTCCTTGATATGACTTAAACCTGGATCTTCAACTCCCTAACCCTTAACTCAAATTAGTTGAACTATCCAACTCTCTCCACGTAAATTAGTTACTGTACTGTATACTTCATACTTATAACAATGTAAAAAAAATATAAAAAAATATAATCAACGCTAGTATTACTCATCACCCTTGTCAATCCCATATGTAATGTCACACAGAACCGTTAAAACTTAAAACCACTACAAAAAAATATTGACATAGAACAGGTTTATTCAGGTTAGTGACTATTCATTTGAAGTTAATTATGAACTACGAATGAACCATCCTGTACAAGTATACACACCAATTAGTTTTTATATCTTTACATTTGCAAAATTCAATTCTTTTTAATTCAATATAGTTGTGCTATATACATAAATATTTGCAAAAGATATGCACGACTCCTTAACTATGGCTAAGATCGTTTGGCATATTATTATGTGTTGGTTTGAGTGGAAGGAAATAGACAAGGGACGACTTCTTAAACACGTAACCTTAACTTTGTTTTTAGTTCATATTTATGGCAAGAATAACCTTAAAAAGAATATTACCTTTTAAAACAAGGGTCATGCTAACCATGACTTTACAACTTTCAATGTAATGCTAATATCTATTATATTTATTTTCTTAATCGGTGCTTTGAAGATATTAGTTAACATTTTCCTTTAAACAATACCGGCTAAACTGTTAGCGCAACTCTCAATGCTTGTTCAACAAGCTATGGTTTTCTAGGTTTTTTATTATTGGAAATATGAGAGAATAAGAAGAAAAAGAGAATGAGGAGATTAGAGTTATGTAAATTGTGATTTCATTAAGTTGTGAATCACACACGGGTCTTCTCGACTATAATAGAGACCAATAAATAATATTTAACCTGTAAGATCATGGGCCGATCAATAAACGCAAATTAGATTATTAGAGATACAATATTACAATCAAATGATAATAAAAAAAAATTATAAAGAAAAAAGATAAAAGGAATACAAAATTATATTGTTGCACGGGTCAATTTTATTTATTACTTTTATAGTTAAACATAAAAAATTAGTGTAGTTTATGGTTCCTAACAAATTATTTAGGGTAGCCGAGTTTGCATGGAAATTAGGGTATTCTGTTTGTAAACATATTAAATAAGTGTACAACAACTTGTCGAAAAAAAAAATCTACAGAAACAATAGGTTAAGTTGTTGCAGACCTAAAAAAATTAATAAATAATAAGGATAAGGATTAAGATATCTATTAAATTTTTGCTTTGAAAAAATATTCACAGTTATTAGAGAGAGAAATTAAAAACATATATGATGCAAATTTAGAGCCAAAATTTTAGGATAGAGTTGTTGCAAACCTAATAAAGGACTAGTGGAGGGAAAAAATTAGGTTAAATTGTTGCAGACTTAACAAAATTAATAAATAAGGAAGTGTTGTTTAGTTGCTCGAGAAACAAGTCATCTCTCAAACCCTAACAACCTAATGCTAAAAACTAGCAAAAATGTAACTAACTTTCAACAAACAAAACTAATTTGATTACTATATCTGATGTAATCAAACAAACTTGGATTAAATCACCGATCAATTATGCTAACTTGAATTAACAACTAACATAAACAGCCTTATATTCATGAATTTTTTTATGTAAGATTGGAACATTGCATTGCATCATATTCTTCATGAAGGAAATTAATGTGCATATATTTTAACAAAACTAAGAAAATATTTTCTCTGGTCACATTTATAAGCAAAAAACAATTTTTTAAGTTTATTTAATAATTAATGTATTTGGTCCATATATGGACCATGAACCACATACATCAGTTATTCAATGAATTTAAAAAGTTGTTTTTTTGCTTATAAATATGACAGGAGAAAGTAAGCTCTACAAAGGAATATTTAAAAATAATTAGATTAAATTACAATAATAATACAACTTCAACTTATTCATTAAAAGTTTCATCTTGATACACTCTAATATAAAAAATACTATAAATCAAACCAAATTGTTTTTATGTGTTATTTTTAAGTAATTATAATTAAAGTTAAATATTTTTATTAAAGATGAGAGATTACAAAGAGAGGAATAATAGGTAAATATTCTAGATATACATATGGTTGATTTTTGTAGTGATGCAGTGTTAGAGAATGAGAATGTTCAAGCTCATCAAACCTCTATTGGTCAGATTTGTAACTCAAATCATGTTCATGATAGCGTTTTTTGGAAAATATTTGGATCAATGATGGTATTAAAGTTGATCCTTGTTATCATCAAAGTTTAATTAAAGTCGTCTTGGAGTCCATAAAATAAAGATAAAAATTCAGAGTAAATAAAATGGTTAAAATACTCATTTAAGGGGGTTCTCAACTTCTCATGACACTCTTTAATTTTTTTTATTTTTTTTAACGAATATAACTTTGTTTTTCTTGACTTTTTAAATAATTTTTGCTAGGTTAGGTTTACGTCTGCCACTGCCAATATTGTTTTTTTTTTTTCTTTCTATTAATAATGCTTACTTGGAGTTTTCTTGTTTGTGTTATTGGTGTCATCTTCAATGAAATAACTAATTTTTTCAGGGTTATGCTAACAAGTGTCCTAAGAGTATCTATAATGGAGATATCTTTTTTTGGATACTTAAATAGATCTCATGTGTACACATCACTTATTTTTAATTTTTTAATAGTAATACATAATAATCACTCAGTCTCTCCAACCCAACATCTCACACAAATTTCTTAAATGAGACACACTAATCAACTATCAATAATTCTATATCATTACATTTCAAATTTTTAATATTAAAAGAGTGAAAATCCCACTTAAGATTGAAGGTCTTAAGTGAGACCCCGATTCTTATAACATCTGAAAAAGGTGCCTTAAACACTTGTTAGCATTTTCCTTTTCTTTATTATGCTAACATTCTTTTTTGTCTTAAAAAGTTGATATAAAAGGTTATACACCATGGACATAAATTAGTTTTTCGTGCAGAATCCAATGAAAACATTTGTTTTGATACATCATATCATCAATTTGAAAAATAAATTATATGACTTAATTGACATTTCATAACAATGAATTTTCATTGGATGCGTGTGAAAAGTTAGTGGGAGGGAGGAGAGGGAAGAAAAGATATATATATA
>Ga0228711_1001450_pt1 | contig 34867 bp, 20 predicted proteins | sample MedpolnodulmetaG_2_FD_177996 | JGI IMG/M metagenome (GOLD analysis project Ga0228711, IMG submission 177996) | Root nodule microbial communities from Medicago polymorpha collected in Santa Monica, California, United States - brown nodules | ecosystem: Host-associated > Plants > Roots > Nodule... | reverse complement strand
CAATAGCGTGAGAATGGAGAAAGTTTTAGCGGGAAGGAGAAGAGTCAAGGACTAATTTGATGTTTCAGAAATGTGAAGAAGGAAGTATGGTAATGCAGGGGCAAAATGGGAAAAGCAGAAAAAAATAAACATTCCAATTCAATCAAATTAGTCCCTGCACACGTGGCTTCGTTCTTGCCACGCGTACAGGACAACACAGCATGCAGGGTGACAGCTCAGCATGACTAACGGAGCACTTGGACGGAGAGACCTTTTTGATGGACGTCTGACAAATTCAGGGACTAAGTTGATATTTCGCATAATTGAGGGACTAAGTTGGCCGACGCGTGAAAATTCAGGGACTAATTTGATGGTTCACTCTACACTTTATTATAAAACTATTTCTGAGAGACAGACAAATTGGAAAACTAAAATTATTGTTCTTATTAAACCACAACACAATTTTTTGTCTAAGTAAAGTTGTCTAAAATATTAAAATAGTCTTTTGTCAATAAAAAATTCATTTATGAAAAAGATATTGGTCAGCTGAGCTAAGAATATTCTTTCTTTTGTTTTTTTTTTTAAGGAATATTCTTTATTTTGTGTTTACTTTAGATTGCAGTCAAAGCCATCAACGGTTGATATATTAAAATGCATCTACTATTAACCAAACTATACGTTGACTTTTGGCTTTTCCTTTGACTAAATAGCAAGTCATTAGCCTGATCATTCTGCTGCACAATGTATGCATGCATTGCATGTTATAATAAACCAAGTGGAACTCATGTAAGCTTGTATGATATGGTACTGGCTAGTATCTTTCAATTCAATCAGTAATCTGAGATCCAACATGGATCCTTGTGAATGCAGTAGCCTCAACTTTTGCGATATAGTTTTAGTTTTTTTATATTTTTAAAGCAACAAAGCAGCATTTCAATTAAAGATGAGTGCAAGGGATACTCAACCCGGATACACAACAAAAAAAAGAGCAAAAGATTACAATATAAGAAAAGGGATCTTCTAATTTCAACTTGAAATTTCAAGGTTTTCATTGCACATGAGACATATCTTGGATATTTAACATCCTAACTGTGAAGTTTAATTTGAGTGGACAAACAATTCCAACAAGCTCTCCCCATAACTGAATTCATAAGAAACAGAATTCATAACAGTTTTGGCAGCTGATAGAAATCTGGCTACCTTAAGATTACAATATAAGAAAGTATTCCTCTAAGATTCTGTGACTAACTTCATTCAATAAGAAACAGAATTGTGATTTGTTGATTAAATTCATGTGAAAGAAAGCAAACAATTAAATGAGAGTCAAAGTGTTACCCATGCAGCAAGGAAAACAAGGGTTACATACTCTTCATAACACATCAGAACTCAAACCTAAGAAAACAATGAGTTCCAAATGTCTGGTCAGAATTTACGACGTAAATTTGATCCTGTACAGTCTATTTTATGGTGCAGCCGATTGTAGACTGTTAGATTAAGAGAGCAAAATTTCTAATTGAACAATCTACAACCAACTGCATCATAAAATCAGCAGCGCAGATGTAGAGCATCCGAGATCCTTAAGATCATATATATTGAACTTCTACTAGCATTTCTTTAGTCCTAGGCCCTAGCAAACATGTAGTGCCACATTGAGAATGATTCTGCATTAGTAATGATAAATATATGAAACCAAAGCAATTGCAAAACCTTAAATCCTGTTTTCCATAAGTACTACATTTCATTCAGTAAATTAAGGTAAATATAATACATTACATATAAATCTACAAACTATTAAGAACCTAAATTTCTCCACCCAACAACAACAAACATGCAGAATCAGTTACAATTCATAAGTATAAACCAAAGTCATAAAAATACCATCATACTGCAAGTAAAACTTTACTCTCTCATTAGTAACCTACATACATCCAAAGAAACATACTACTTCTACACTGCCTTTGTAGAGGCAACACTAATGATATATTCAATCTCCTCTGACACCTCTTTCATTGAAGGTCGATTCTGTCTTTTTTCCTCCAAACAACCCAATGCCAAAAAAGCCACAGCCTTCATAGTATCAAGCTCTATATTACTAGCTCCATTTTTCAAAACAGGATCAATAACATCAATCAACTTCTCTTCGTCCACCATCCTCTGCACATAAATTGCCAAATTCACGTCATCCGAAGCCCTGTTGAAATCTATCGCCTTCTGGGATGTCAAAAGCTCAAGCAATACAACTCCGAAACTATAAACATCACTCTTATCAGTCAATTGATAGTTTCTATAATACTCAGGATCAAGGTACCCAAGTGTCCCTTGAGCACAAGTTGAGATATGACTCATATCCGTTTGAGCTAACCGTGATAACCCGAAATCAGAAACCTTAGCATTCATCTTGAAATCCAAAAGAATGTTACTTGACTTAACATCTCTATGGTAAATTGGCGGCACTGCCATGAAGTGAAGGTATGCAAGTCCTTCAGCAGTGTCACGAGCAACGTGAAGGCGGTGATTCCAATTAAGTGAAGCACGACCCTTTGGCATTTGACCTGTATAAGAGATAAAGTTGCTTAATAGTTAGTTAAGAATTAGTTAAATTAGTTATCATTATTATCTTCTTTAATTTTAAATGGACTCGTATGCATAATTAACATGATCTTTTACATTCTTCATTAATAAATCGATCAAGTTATCAATAAATGAATATTAAATAATCACCTGTTAAATGATCCATAAGTGTTCCATTTTCTATGAACTCATAAACCAAAATTGGCTGCTCCAATTCCACGCAGCAACCAAGTAATCCAACAAGGTTTCTGTGGTTAACTTGGCATAAAATGCGAACTTCGTTGAGGACTTGATCGGTGCCTTTTGCATTTCCAATTTTAGCACATTTAACGGCTATGGCGGTGCCATCTTGAAGAAAGCCTTTGTAGACTTCTCCGTAGCCACCAATGCCGAGGAGGCGATCAGCTGAGAAGTCGTTTGTGGCTTTCTTGATCTCTTTGCCGGTGAAAAGCTTGGCTGCTCTGCCACCACCACTTGCGTTTAGAATTCCTTCACGCTCTTTGGCTAGGCGTTGTTGTGCTTCTAATATGCGTTTGTGACGTTTGTAGAGAAGAAAAGCAATTGCTGCTAGGACTAGTGCAGCTCCAACTCCACATGTTGTACCTGAATATAGTTGTTGCCATCAAATTAGGATGAATACAAAAAAATGAATATGAGAGCTCCCATTGTTCTATATTTGTTGTTTAAATTTTATTTCAAGATCTTATTCTTTCACTATGTTTTCTTTTACAATGTTTGAAAATGGATTCACCCATTTCAGAAAGAAATTTTAATTTTAATTTTTATAAATTTCAGATGAATACCATTAAGATAAATATGAAGTTCAAATTTCTTTTATTCATTTTTATGTACTCCATAGTTTAACGAGTTTCTTCAACTTTTTATTTGTCTACAGACGAAATGACAAACATCACTTAAAACTAATATACACAATTGCAAAGTTTCGAGTTCAAATTCAAATAAAAATGTATAGTCTAACAATATCGGTATCGTTAGATTAAGTAGATCTAATATATGGTTCCTTCAAGTCTTAATTATGTAACTTGTTAGTAAAAAAAAATTATGTAATTTATTTCAGACTTTCTTTCCTTTTCAACTTTAACAAGAAAGGAAAACGCGTGGTATGTTAGTTGAGATCCATATTGGCCTATTATGTTTGAAATGGCTTCATCCTTCCAAAATCAACTTGAACAAGAATAACGAAGTCAATGTTTGGCAATGTGACAGCTAGATGCAGAGAGCTCACATACACAATTGAAAGTTGAAACTAAAATCATGTATTGCAATTTTTCAATCAATTTTTCCATAATATTTTATTTTAAGGAAATGTTAACCAGTACCCTCAAGCACTTGTTAAAAAGTCAAATATAGTAATATTTTACATTGAAAATTGTGTATTCAATGTATTAAAAACTTAAATATTTTCTTTTTGGTCTAGAATTTTCTCTTTTTACTTCCTTAATCAGTGCCTACGAACACCTTTATTTTATAGATATATATCTTTGGTTGGTGATTTTATGCATGTATCTTACTCTTAAATAATAATAATAAAACATAAATATCCGAAAGAGATGGCACCTTCAATGATATCATACATTAATGTGTATATACTATATAGTAAAAAAAGTCATATTATTCAACTCTAAAAAGAGAAAGGAGAAAAAAAGGTTTGAAAAGTAAGTAAAATACCACCATACCTGCTATTATGGCTGTCTTATTACTTGAGTCACACCCATCTGGATTAAAGCAAGTAATTTCTGCATCCAAAGTCAAACCAAAACTCCAAATTAGTCAAACATCCAGAAGAAGAAAAAGAACAAGAAAAAATGGGATCATAATCCTCTACAACTCACTTTTAGCACACACCCCTTGAATAGGGTCCCACACAAGATCTCCTTTACAAAAACACCTCTTGATCCCATTAGGTGATGAACTATCAACCCCACATGTCGACGTGGCAGTATCACAATCATTCTGAGACGTGCACACAGTTTCTCTAGGTGACATCCACTGAATCTCCAAACCCGGTCTAGACCACCGGTTCACCGCAAGACCGGAGTCAAGGTTAACAAAACTGGAATAAGCACTACACCCAGAACTCCTAACACGAATCTGGTAAGAGTTACTCGACCCACCGGTTCGGTAAGTGCAACAAAGCGGACCGGTTTGGCAGGCGGAGATAGACGCGGTGGCGTTGATGTAAGCATGACAAGCACTTGCGGCGGAGCAGTTGAGAGGAGAACGAAGAAGGTCGCGTGTGCAGTTGAGGTACATGATGGTGTTGGAGCTAGTGATGTTGAACGGAAGAGTGTTGTTGAGTATGATACCTTCATGGATTTTGTCTGTGGTGGTGCATGTGTTAGGGATGAGTGGTGCTGGTTGTATTACAAAGCGTTGAGTTTGAGGGTTTATGGATTGGATTGGGTAGGAGTTGTTGACTGTGTCGAAAACTAATGTTCCGGTGGAGGTGCAGTTGATTTTGTATGATTGGTCGCCGCATGTTGGGGTGGTGCTGAGTGGGAAAGGGACGGTGGTGTTGCCGCAGGGTGGACATGGTGTGGCGGAGAAGACATGGGTGGTGCATGTTAGCAAGAGGAGTGTTGTTGTTGCAAGGAGGAAGCTCGTTGTCTTCATAGTCAAACTAATGTATGTGCAAATTTGGAAGATCAAATGTTGGTGATGTTACTTTATATATAGTTTTATAATAGTGTGATCTTGCTTTGAGATTGTAATAGATCAACTTTTATATGACTCTATTTTTTGTTCTTATCGTTGCTGTTTTTTTCATTAATTATTGTCGTTAGTTTAGTACAATACGATGTGAAGACCAACAATTGATTTATGGGCGGCTTACGTGAGTTGTTGTTTGACAAAAGTCAAAACTATATTATTTTAAGTTTTTTTTTTTGTTAGGAGCCAATAAATATATATTAATAAAAAAAGTCGAGGAGACAAGTTAATCATACGATGCGTCTAACAAAGAATCATAATACAATAAATCTATACGACATGAAACGATGTTGCAAGGTAGAATAACATAAACAAACAAACAGGTTAGTCCTCCAAACATGAAAATCCAAGGAAAGAATTAGGCATATACATCTTAAGTGAACCTTAATCAAGATATGTAAACTCCTTTTATTGAAGAACCTTGGATTTGATTCAGTTTCCAAAACTAAATATCTTCAATTGAAACTTGAAAAACAATATTATCTAACAAAGAACAACACTCCACAACCAGTTTCTCCTCCATCTCCATCCCACACCCTCAACAGTACCCCAACCTAATCTCCTTATCTCAACAACTAAAATGTTAGTATCGACATTAAGAAGAAAAGAAGCCTACTAAATCTATCTCGTAAAAGTCCTTCTTCTTGTCAAGGATTATTCTAAAATTATTTTCATCGTTACCCAGGTGACGTCCCATACCAGCTGCCCACTTGCATGCACACCTAAATCCTCTCTAACTAACACCACATAAATCTTTACCAATCAAACACCTTTGATTCACCACCTGATTCGGCTGCCCTCGACCCCATATTTGACTGCACCACAATTCCAACAATGACCTATTAAACTCTATTTTTCCGAACCCCTAAACCTCCAAAATCCTTCTCAAAAAAATCTCACCTCAGTGGATCCAGTTGATTTTGTGAGCATCCGCACCCCACCCCCTCAAAAAGAAAGATTTAAAAATAGATTTTATTTAAGAAATGAATACATGTGGGAGTCATGAAAAAGAAAAGAAAATAAATCAAAAGCGACCCATAGACAAATTTTCGCTCTTCCGTCCACATATTCTTTTGTTAATGCTTTCAAATCCAAAAAGACAAGTAGGGTGAGTTACCACTATTAACACTCAAATAGATTAACGACGCCCGAACAACGTACGATTCAAAACTTAGACAACTTCTAACAACCAAGGCTCTTCCACATTAACACAAACAAAAAGACTCTTATGAAAATTCGCTTTAAAGCTCTAATATTATCTTAGCTTTTCTCGTCTAGAAGCATCATGTTATCGACAAATTATTAAGGAGAGACTCAAAAGTTGAGTTTCGCCCGAACACCATAACTAATAAAGATACCCGCATGTACCAATGCATTTAACATCACATTACCTTCGACTGCAATAAGTAACAAAAAAAGGTGAAAGAGGATTGTCTTAATGTAATCCCTTCCCCAAATGAAATTCATCAACGTGACTTCCATTCACTACAATGCGATTCATCAAACACAATAGCGAATAATCAATGATAACCTTCTTTCTCAATGTAATTTTTGGTGCACACAATGGTATTTTTTTTTTTGAGAAAACACAGAATAGTATCTAGGTAGTTTGGTTGTATAGATACCTACGAATTTTTTACTGCTTTCTTTTTTTCACGCGGAATTCCGGTTTGGTTTGACTAAATAGCATTTTACTCTACCTATTGCAGCGATAGCGATTGACGTGTTCTGTTTAGTGCGCAATAAAGGTGGCAGATAAGCCTTTTTCGTGGTAGACGTTGACCTTCAAATTTTGGCTTGAGGCCACCAACGTATAAAAGTACAATATTGAATTGTTTTAACTAATATTATTTGTATTCTTGAAAATACACTAGACTATAAGTTGTACATATGAATCTATAAATAACGTTATTGTTGATCACCTAAAAAAAAATATAACGTTATTGTTTAATTAAAATATTTATGATTATTTTTGAATTTTTAGATAAGTTTTTAAATATAATTTACTTTCGGTTAAATCTATTTGTAGTTAAAAACTTTGGACATGTCAAGCAACATAAGATTATCAACTAATGGATTGAGAAATTATCAAATTCAAACACTAATCATCCTAGACCAATACGCAAAACAACGATGAGTATATGTATGGTGTACTCTTATCTAGTTAGTTAAGTAACTCATCAGTTACCACTAGTAGTTTATTTTGCTTGGTACAATGTTGTTGGTACTAGTAGTTTACTGCAGTAGAAACTAGAGAGTAGAACTAGAAACTGTCACCAGCATGCAATATGTAAGTTTTCATGCGAAAGCGTGAAACCGAGTTAAGCTATTTGCCAAGGGGTTGACAAGAAATAGAAAGTTGTAAGTAAAGATGTACTATAGTTGGAAAAAACATGTCCAAGTCGTAGACAAGATAAGAAGATAGTACAAGTTTGTTTTTGACCAAGCGCCACCATGCATCTAGAAGATATACTATATGAAGCCTATTCTAGATAGCTCAAAAATCATTTTGGACACTCAACAAACAATTCGTCGGATTATCTACTTTATATGTCATTCTCTCATCAAATTAAATATTTAATAAATTTAAACTTTATTTGAGAATTTGGATGATAAGAGAAAGAGAGACTTTCAGCCTTTTAGGGAATGAGAGTAAGGAAAAATAGAGAAATATTTAAACAAAATTTGAGTGTTATTGTAAGAGTATCGCTATTTGTTACGGGTGAACAAAACAACGAACAACGACGATAGAAAGAAACAAGCGGTTACAATTTTTATTTAATATTAAAATAATATAGTTATGGTGTGTAGTGAATGAAAATAATGGGTAACTTGTACTAATATCCGTCGATTTTTGTCCGTTTGCTTCATACTACACAATATTTTTCTTTTTACAAAGAATGATAAATGAATACTTATGATTAATAATATATATTTTAGTATCCACCCCTACCCTTTTACGCTTAAAATTCGTTTGAAAAAGTTAAGATGTCATCCGCCAACTTATAATTTTGTAAGATATTTCTTGAAAATCATATTTGATCACATTCATTCAGGAAACTTTGAAACTGTTTGTTTGAACTTTTTTTTTGGCAAAATGTTTATTTGAATTTATTTTATGACTTTGCGTAACTTATACAAATAGAAACCATTCGTCCAAACCAGATTTCAACTTATTTTCATAATTTTCTCCGGTAAACTTTATTTTCATTAGTTGTTTGCATTTGTGTAGAATATTCATTGTAATGAAAAGATCAGGCTATGTAATGGCATACGATTAGATGGAGTAATCATGATATCAAGCAAAATGGTTAGATGTACAGACAGTATGAACACAAAATGTATATCTGCAAACCAATTATTTATTCAACTTTCGTCATAACTCATAAGTTTTGGTCAAAAATCTTCCGTCATAAGTGAGATTGCCGAATAATTTGAAAATAAATATATTATTAGTTTATATGTCAAGTCAAATAACCTTTCAAAAAAAATAAAAAGTAAGTCAAATGAGAAAAAGAAACAAGCAAAACACCCCCACAAAAAAAAAAAAAAACTTCTGAGGAAAACACTAAAATTTGCATTTGAATAAAGTTACGATTTCAGCCCAGGCATTAAACATTGACGAATTCTGCCCTTTACCCAAACGGTTTTGTTCATTCCTAAAGTAAATGTCCAAAATACCCCTACGCATGTTAACTCCCGCTAGCGTTAACTCTGCTTGAGTTAAGTCACGTTGAAAAAAACATAAATTTTTCAAGCATACAATTCTCCCTCTTCAGTACCTATACATTTTCAATCATCCCACACACCCTTTTTATTGCATCAATTTATTTATAGCAGTACATGAATTCATGGCAGCACGGTTTCGTTTGTGAAAATTTATGATTCATGAATTCAATTAGCCATACATGAATTCATAGTAGTACTGTTTACTGATACGTTTCTGAAAATTAGCGATACATGAATTGCATCAATTAGCGATACATAATTCTGGAAGCATGTTTCAACGTGACTTGACTTAAGTCACGTTTGTTGTAATTTGAGCGTGAGTTAACCTGCGTAAGGATAATTCGAACATTTACTTTGAAAATGAGCAAATCCATTTGGGTAAAGAGCAGAATTCAACAGTGACTTCAAAGGCCAGCTTGTATATACTAATCTATAAAATCTACCATACCCCCACAGCTTCATGTTAGGACTCAGTAATCAGTATACCAACTTACAAACAAGGTATCTAATTAATTATAAACTTACATATACACTTTGAAATATAATGTTACATAGATGAAAAGGACCCAAAATTCCCTTCCCACATACCAGAAATTACTATCCGTGTTGTTAATAGCTAGAGCCAGTCATGGTAATTTACACCATGAAAGAATACAAAGCTTATGTGCATATTTATTCCACTACTGTATGTACACATACATATAACTTGGTGATTTACCCTTTTTACCAAATAAAATGAAGATCTAGCTAACAAAATTGGGTCGAGCAAGCCATGGCATCAAGTCGGTGACTCAGCCAAAAGAAGAGTGTGCCACCAACCACATGCAACGTTTTTAGCTACACAACCTTCTATTGCGACTTCAGATGGAATGTTTCGGTCAATCACGTCCCCAAGGCCGAGCTGTCAACCAAAAATTGCGACTTAGACAACACTATGATACCATACCAATTATATATTTTCCGTTATTTCACCAACCTATAACATTATCACTTAAATACATATGTCAGGTAGAACTTTCAATAATGCTTATTTCTAAAATATGAAATAAAAATGGCAGTGCAATATACTCACCTGTCCATATTTGTTCCATCCCCAGCTGAAGACTTTTCCATTATCTTGAAGAAACAAAAGGAAAACTAGTGATAATCTATTAATGATAGGGCATGCAAGTAACAGATGTTTTATATTTCCAACGTAATCAAGAAGATACGAAATTGATTAGTTAATGATGTATATTACATTTTACAATTCATACAGCCAACGCTCAAAATATTATTCAAATAACTAAACTAGCACAAATGTCATTGTTGACTTTTGATAAATTCAACTGGCATGAGGGGAAGAAAAGAGTAAAGGAAACACAGCTAGGGTTTGTATTAACATTGGTCGCCAATGTAACTAGAATAAGACTCTACACACTTCACTTGGGCTAATTAGACAGCGTCTAAAACTCTCTTCGCTCGGTTGTTACTTCTCCACCCTCTATCTTCTCTTTTCCCTTCTATTTTTAATTGCTTGCCCCCCTTACTTCCTATATATGTTCGTAATGTTTACATTTGGTTAGTATAATAGTTAGTAGTTATATCATCATTAACCACTCTCTTCTTTATCCCTTTTCAGACACACCCTCTTACCGTGAGGCCTGATATCAACTTCACAAGATTATAGAATATATTCACCTCCACCATTTCACAATCGTACTAGCATCCTTCATCTTTTACAAAGGAAATAAAAAACAGTCCCATTATTTTCCATCGCTCTAGTTGGTTGCGTTGGCAAAGGATAATGTTAATTGAACTTGAGGGAAAAACCCTGTCTCTTTTGATGGAATCCATTTTGGAACAAACAAAAACAGAAGGAAGATGCAAGCATAGTACTTGATCGACAGTACCTTCTAGATTTCATTTAAGGAATTTTATTTAAAATTATACATGAATTCAAGTCTAGCAGCCTTTAGAGATGCACTAAAGTAAATTCAACTGTGGAACGATTGCTTTGCCAATGAAGATACCAAAATGACATACACAGGTTATGGCATACCTGTTACTAGAGCAGTGTGACGAGCCCCACAAGATATGGTCTTTACATTCACATTTTCCAAGCTCGGACAATCCAGCAGTCTTGGTAGAGTCTGCCTCACAATTAAAAACAAATATCACATAATACCCAATAAAACTGAGTATGTAGCTTAAGGTGACACCAATAAAGATATAGTCATGGTACACTGGACAACAATATAAGATCCATTTATGAAAAGCTAAAAAAATGTGGTTTTCAGATTGTGTAAAAGATTTTTTTTAGAGATTCTGATTCTTCAGAAACGCTAAAGCCAAACCTCCTACAAATTCTTACAAACTGAGTTTTTATACAGAAGTGATTTCTTAAGTAAAATTCCCAAACAAATGGGATCATAATCATACCATTATATATCGTTTCAAATTTTAGCGACAATAAGAGTGGGGGTGTGGGTCATCTGTGGGATGGCTAGGGTGTACCTCAGCTTGATCAGAACCAGTTCCCAGCTGCCCAAACTGGTTCCCACCAAATGCATATACATCACCATCAGCAGATGTACAGACAGTATGCCACAAACCGGCAGCAATTCCCTCTATTTGAATGCCCAATAAGGAAGATACGCAGGTTGGACTTAGTTCATCGTCGGTGCTTCCTTGCCCGCACTTTTCCAAAACAAGATAACGAAATTTAGTATAACAAGCAAAATCATGCATCAACAAAGAAAGCTATCAAAAAGATAAATATTGGAACAGATTATCCCTTGTTAGAGTGAACCTCATCTTCAACATCTACATTGCTTTTGGTCTCTCATATTCTACTTACCTACATGTTGATCCCTAGAGAATGGTTAAAAATTGAAAACAAGAAGTGTTGTTGTAAGCAAATAAAAAACCCATGAATGTAGGTGCCTTTTGTAAATACACAGTGCCAAGGAAGTACTAGACAGCAAAATCAAAAAGATGTTGGTGACATGCAAATTAAGCAATAAAGTTAACACCAATATAGAGCAACAGCTGATACATCTTGTATCAAGAAAACACATGGAGACCAGTAAGGTGAACTGCATGGTCTTCCTTAAGAGAAATTCAGCACTGCAATCTGCTTTCTAAAATTAAGATCCAAGCAAACTACCACAGGTAAGAACACACCAGGGGATTTTATTTACAATAATACAGCCAAAACTTGCTAAATAGGTAAACTCTGCATGTGTAATGCTGGTTAACAATATCCTTAGTTAGGTAACCACATACGATAGGGAATATGCACCTAACTGAAAATAATTTATACTGCCAGCTAGGATATGCAAGTAGAGAAAACGCTCCATAAGTTTCACTAATCACCTGTCCATAAAGTCCCCAACCAAACGCAAGCACAGCTCCAGCATCTGTCATTTCAGCAGGCAGATATTTGAAAATCAGTATGTAAATGACCAAAAATAGTTGAGAACAATTCTAGGACACAATAAGAAACTATGGAAATTTGTTTAATTTTCAATGGATTAATTATTCAATTATTAATCTAGCATTAAGAAAGACAAGATTTATTGATATTTTCACTGAAGGACCTGTTGTTTCTCCCTCTCATTAAATCATACAATTCAATATCTGATTGTAAACATAGACACATTTTCTCTTTCTAAACACTTTTATCCACCAATCCTGATACCAGTCAGGTAAATTAAGCATATGGATATTCTCATTGTTGGTTCCCCAAAGAAACTAATGCAGGCTTCCTGAAAGATGTCTATTTGTGACACAAAAAGACTGACACGCACGCACCTGTGATTACTGCACTATGTCGACCACCACAGGCAATAGCCTTTATACAACTTCCAGGAATCCTAAAATTGTGTCCTTCTGAACTCATGCTTCCCTGAACCAGTGAAGAGGAATCAATGCAAGGAATAATATGAGGAGAGGACACCATACGTACTCTGGAGCCCAAACCAAGCTGCCCTTCACCTCCATAGCCCCAACCCCACACCTGTCCTATATCTGAAAAATTCAGAAAGTTACAATTAATGACATGTCTAAGACTGCATGTCTGATCTTCCATAGACAAAAGTGATGCTTCAACCAAAAGATGGCCGCATTACATGAAATTTTAAGCTCGGGAGAATAAATAGTCCATATAAAGTCAATACCTGACAATACTAGGGTATGACGCCCACCGGCAGCAACACTTGTTATCTTTACCCCTGGATTTAGTGTGACAAGACATGGCATTGCTGTTAGAATATCATCACCAGATGATGAGGTTTGAGCCGCTTGCTTTGCTGAAGAAGATACTTTCCTTCTCTTGGTACTTTCTTCTCCACTTGAAACAGTTCCTCCTGTGGATTTTGAGACTTGAGAACGAGAGCTCACTGTTGCAAAATCACTCTACATCAGTTTGTTAGATAAAGCATAAGTATCCTTCTTTGCTCATCATAAAGTGCAAAACTCTTCTTCTTTCTTTTTGGGGTTTCGAACTTCGTATCTTAAATCAGTTCCCTTCTCCAGAATCCTTTTCGTAGACCTTGGCTAAGCTTAGACCACCTCCTGGGAGGGGCAGGTATCTGTAGACAAATGTCCAGTGTAAAGAGGTTAGACATACCTTGTTCTGTCAAGAATGAACTCTGCTTTCCTTGTGCATCTTTTTCAGGACTTACCCCTTGCGAAGTTTCACCAAATACCTTCCCAGAAGGAATACATTCCTTCCATCCCCATGTGTAAACTTCTCCACAATCTACAACAGGACAGCAAAGTATACTTGTAAGATGATGCCAGTAAGAGATACAATCTCTTACTCAAATAAATATAATTTCTTGAATCATATTCGATATTCATGATTTTTTGTTTTGAATCAAAGATGAAGAGAGGCTTCAGATTAGCATTTAGGCACATTCTTCAACGCCGTAACAACTCGTACCAAAGCAGTGCGCATAATGTTGTTACAGCTCATGCCAATAATACTTTCATCATCAGCTACGATATTCATGAAATTAACAGTCAGTAAGTATTGGATGATTTGTCCAGCAAGACATTACCACTGATTCAATTTTTAATTTTTAATTTATCCCTTGTCCTTACAATAACATCAATTTTTTTCTTTGGCAAGCAAGATAAAGAAACAAAGCTTACCCGTCGCAGCAACACAATGTGCCCATGCAGAAGCAGCTTTTACAATAGACACTTCATTCGGAAGAGGGAAAGGCTCTGGAGTTTCCTTCACAAATAAAATTATAAAATGTTGGTAAACAAACCAAAAAAAAAAAAACCGGAGCCAATATCATTCTATATGGCTCTGCATTACCCCGTGCTTGCCCGATGTCACATAACTTTGGCCTAGATCATCTGTCGAACCCCATGTTATAAGCTTTCCCGATTCTGATTAAGGAAGAAAATATGAGCAATGATGAATCATTTTAAGTTTTCAATAATAAAATGTACTTAAAAGAAAGAGATCCAAAAGAGATAGAGTGATGGAAAGATGTGCATTGTCATAACTTTCTCAAAAAAACGTTCATGGCCCTAGTAATACGGAGTTCAGCCCAATGTTTGGTCAAAGATTGTTGCGGAATCGAATTTCATGCCCCAAATCAATTCGACCTTGATTGAAATAATTTAAATTAAAAAGGGTTAATTAAGTAAATGATCTCTATAAATATTAATAATCAGATTTTCGTTTTTAGTCCTTACAAAAAACTGCATTTTCCTTTAGCATTTTTAACGGACAATTTAGCCGGGGACAAGAACTGCCGATTGAAAATTTTACAAGGATTAAAAATGTTGACGAAAGATTTTACAGACCATGTGAATTTTTTGTTGTAATAATTAAAAACGAAATTTTGTATATTTACTGTCCATTTACTTAATTAACCCAGTTAAAAATAATAACAATAACAATAAAAAAATTAGGCTAAGAAACACAATCAAATAAACACATATATTACTAAGAAGAGGAATGATATTTTGACATCCAATTTCCAACAATTTTTAGTGACAACGTTTTTCTTCTCTTTTTATTGGACAAGAACAAATAGAGAGAGAGAAAAAAAAAGGAAGGGAGAGAATAGATGTTCAAATATCATTTCTCTATTAAGAATAACCGAAAATATCTCAATGAATTTCTCACTTAATTAAAATGGAAATGAAACACACAATGCAAATTTCATCATTTCAAGCTTCTTAAATTGAAAATCAAAATCCACAACTAAGTAAAAAATCAAAATCAAAATCAACAAATAAGTAAAAAATGGAAGTAAATTGAAAATGATAAAATACCAGATATAGCCATGGCAAATCCACAACCACCACCAGAAACATCCTTCCAGTTATAACCAGCAGACGACGCCGGAACCCTAACAAGTACCGGCGTCAATAACGGCGTCCTTTGCGGCAAAGCTCCTGGTAAATAGCCCCACATGTAAACCATTTTCTCCTTCATTTCACACCCTTCACCATTCATGATTATGATTTTCCCAATGCAGTTAATTTCAAAACTGTTCCGTGGCGGTTTCTCAGAGAAACTTTGAAGAGTGAAAGAAACAATTGACCTAAATGCGTTGTCTTCGTTGCTTCGTTAAAAAGAGGGTGTATCATTTTCACTGGAATGCGTGCGCCACGTAGGATTGTCACGTGGTTCAACTAACACGTGGCGTGATGTAAGCCGTTATTTTCTTCGTTGATTTGTGGCCACGAATTTTAAAGAAGTTTCTGGAATGTATGAAAAGTCCAAAAATTATAGGGCCGTGTGCTTTAAGAGCACCTACGTGGGGGTTCGTTTTATTGCCACGTGTTGTTTGGTCCTTTAAGTGACAATCATTAAGTTTTATTACGGTTTGGCACGTCATCGATGGGCCCATGAAGGTGCTCCAATGAAGTTGAGTTTGGTGGGTGGGAAATGAGAATGGGATGTGAGTTAGAATAGTGTTATTTTTGGCAATTCAAATGATTTATGCAATTGGACAAATTTGAGCTAAGATTCTTGTGGTTAAGTGACTTAGATGTGTCCTTATTTTCCTTTCCTACTCCAAGGACAAACGATATATACTTTGAAATAATTAATTATGAAATGGAATAACAAGGTAATATTTTATGGATGAATAATATTATTTGAAAAGAAAGAAAGAAAAAAAACGACTTTTGAGAATAGTTTATAAAAGAAAAGTGTTAGCTTGTACTCTCAAAGTTAAGAAACTAAAGATAAAAATATTTTGTTGTAAATTGTGCATTCAATATTCTCAGGCACGGATCTAGTGTGGGGGCAATGAGGTCAAACGACCTCACTTGTCTCCACATGTGTATTGTATTTTTAACCTAAAATTAGATATATATCTAGTTTGACCCCTCTTTATATAGTACTATTGTCTTCACATAGTCTATTTATTACACTACAAAAAATTATAAAAACTAAGAAGGATCCTAATGAGTGTTCTAAGAGCACTAGTTAATAAATTAAAAGGAGTAATTTTTTTTATAAAAAGCTGTTATAATCATTACATTCATAAAAATAACGCTTATTTTTAAGATAAAAATTTCTTTTATGAAATCTTTAACCAAGTATCTAAGAGCATATGGTTGGCAAGACCATAAAACTATTATTATAATATAAATTATTCTTATATTTGTTGAAAAAGATTGTGACTGACGCTACGTCGGTGGTGAAAAAATAATTAATTATGGTTATATTTTTTATACTCTGCTAAAAATGGGCAAATATGTAAAAAAAAAATCAACATTTTAGCGCAATTATAAATATAACTTGTATAATTTTCGCACGCTTACGCGTTTATAAAGTTTTATATAAATTTTTATGATATAACTTGACCCCACTTATTAAAATTTCTGGATCCGTCACTGAATATTCTAGAAATTTAAAATCTTATCTTTTCAAGACATAATTTATGATTTAATTTAATTTTTAAATTTTTAACTTGTGCATTAAGGGCACAAGTTAACACTAACCGTTTTTTAAAAAAATTTGTTTTTTTTTAATCAGCAAATATTATTCTCGTCGAATTTTTGTAAGACATGCAGGAAAAAATACAAACAAAGGAAAGCAAGAAAAAAAATAGTTAGAAAGATATCTTACATGTGCATAACACCTTTCGTACCACCAAAAGCCAATAAAGCTAGCATTAGAGGGAACAAAAACACCCAAAAAGCATTGGAGCAAGTCAAGAAATTCATTTATCATACATAATTTATTTATTTTTTAATAAAAGAGGATTGACGTCTAAAAGTGAATAAGAACTATATAGTTACATGAATGGTTTTAAGCATGTAAGTCTTAGAAATGACATAAAAAGGAGACTGAAGACCTCACTGTGAGGTGTTTCCATAACATGAAAGTTAAAAGAATTCAAAGAGAAATTAAGATTAACTAACCAATTATTCTTCAAAAAGATTAACTAACCAATCGGAACTCTTATTTTCTTCTCAATATATATGATTGAAATTCATCAGCCAATATGCACTCTTGTCATACATGTCATGTTAATTTAGAAGAGAGATAAAAATAAACGAGTCTTATAAATCTATCATTTGTGTCTACATCTTTCGTAAATTATTAATAGATTAATGAATTATTTTGATCTATCAAAATTCAAATCCATTCAACCTATTCTTTTTACTACCCCTGGATTTAAGTGAGCTCTTGGACTCGATTAATCTAACTTTGTTCTATAAAAAACAAATAATAACAAAAGTGAGCTTAATCTCAATTTTCTTAAATGACTCATTTTTCAATTTCATGTATGAGACACATCAATATGTAGCCTGAGTTTGACACTTCAATTATATGTAGCATGACTTTAACTTTATACAAGATTTCATTCCAATTTTATGGAAGACAAGGACCAATCCAAACTGAGATCCTCACACATATGTAGAAATGGTCAAAATAGTTTTGTTAAAAAGAATGTGGAACTCTCAACACATTTGTTATTGGACATCTCTATTGGACATCTCAAGAGTGACTAAAGTATATGTTCCAATTTCATACCATTATAAAAATTTAAATCATACAAAAAATTTGTGGCACCGATTGCTCACACCACTTTCAAAAAAATTATAAATTACCAAGTATGTTTTAAATTTATTTATATTAATATACTCAATATGCGATGATTATAGATCTTATTAACAAATTACTTCCCTAAAATAAAGTTTTAAATTAAGTTTGTATTCAATTAGAATTAGAATTAGAATAAAGGATGAACATTTGTTTAGCAAAAGTTTATCAAAACTACGACATTTACAATTAGATAAAAAGTATATATATATATATATATATATATATATATATATATATATATATTCAACCAAAATTCATAAGTATCATTGTATTCATATTTAAATTTTATAATTTAACGAGTCTACATGTCATCTATCAGAAAAGATTATGACAAAGGAGCAGTTAAAAAATAGGTCCATTTTCAGGATGGTTCCATTATAACGTGGCTATCAAGCTTCAGTTATTAACTTTATTGATTGATTCATCAGCCCTGTGGTTAATAAGAATAGCAGAGAAATAATTGATGTGGTCGGGTCCATGGTAAAACGATGTGTAACTAACTCTTCACTTTGCGTTAAAAAAAACAAAAAACTCATCACGATCAAAATTATATTTATGAAGTTATGAACGAAGAATTCGTGAGAAGCTAGAACCGTTGGATGTTTATTCACAATCATTGGACTGTGTTCCTGGTATGAAATCTTGTGGCAAAGAAGAGGTGATGTTTTATCCATATTTGATGTCGGCATGATTGTACGATTTCTTATCATTGAATGATGGTTCTCAATTATTATATAATTGACAAAATGTATAAATAATTTAAACATGTGATATGATTGTTGAAATGTCTATTTTTATGATACGAATCACAGAAGAATTAAGATGGTTAAGACAATGATACGAGAATGAAGAGAAATAGTAGTCCATTTTGTATGATTAAAAGAAGAAATAATGTGCACAACTTCAACAAAAGTTTTAAAATTATTATTTAGTTGGATGTTTTGATTGGGGTTCGAACTTTAGTTTATGTGTTTGAGTTTTTAATGACTATTGTTATTTCATTTATCTAAAAAATAGAAATAATAAACCATGCTTTAATTGTATTAGTACACATTGGAATCAAGGTGATTTGATCATTCTGTTGTTTATAGTGATTTTGGTAGTTAATTGTGATTTTGTCAAACTTAGCATGCATCCAAACATGCAATTATAATGTTCTTTGTTTTAGTTTAATGGAAAAGGAAAACAAAAAAAAGATCATTTATATTTCAAATTGTGGCTTGAATTTTATAGACATTATGCAAATAATTTGGCTTCTCGTCTAGGGATGATAACAGAAATGGTTTGCTAGAGTTTCTCTTTTACTTGCATTTTTTTTGAGGCAGCTAGAGTATCTGTAAACTAAAATATCAAATTTCTTTAAATAATAGACCATTTTGTTTCTAATATTCAGAGAAATGTTGTTTAATTGAATTTGTGATTTTGTATGTATAGAGTATTGTAAGATTATAGACTTATTTGTAACGACTGAAAATTGATGACTGAAATTGCTCAAAAACAATTGGTCAAAAAACTATTGAAAAACTAAAATTAGACATTTCTCACAATCACAAAATCTGATCAGTTTCAAAAATAAAGGAAAATTTGATTGACCTGAAAACTAACATAGACCACAGTCTACATTAAAATAAATAAATAAAAAATGATAAATGATAAAAAAAAAATGCCTTTAAATCATTGTGCAAGTGACCAAAAGAAATAGTTTTTGCATAGAAAAGGTATAATGTGTGGTTTGAATTGATGGTCTCTGGTGCATTAGATTTTGTACCATAAAAACGAGTTGGTTGCGAAGCTTGAAATTTTTTCAATACAAACTTAATCTCATAACTAAAACGAGTTGATTTGGAATTAGCCTACACTAAGACCATCTTATCAAAGACCGTCTTATCAAATAGAGGACCTTCAACCTCGAGTTCTTATCTGCAGCAGGGCTGGCAATGGCAACGTCACTTTTCGTAAGCTCGCGATGATCAATATCTATTAGAGAAATCCAAAATATCGCGAGAGAATGTCTTATGAATCCTTCACGACTTAACACCACTACTGTCTTATGAAACCACACCTTAACTACAATCTTTTCTTACTTTCTATTCTATTCAACAAACCATTCAGCTATTTGCCTATTTCATGTCTGAACACTCCATAGATACATGACAGATAGACAAGGTCACGCAACAAAACCCAGTTACCTATATAGGGGAAACAAAATGGGGATAGGTCTACCATTCATCTATATAACTTCAAAAGGAAACATGTTTTCTTCCAAGACATCATTGTAAAAACAAATATATCAACTATTTTACTAGTATTCATATTAAACTCATCAAACATGATATACCCTACATTTGAAATTTGGAACTGATCCAATGTCTGATTATAGTTGAAAATGTTGTCCAGAGTAGCCCTTTGAGACAAGGTAGGAAGGGTAGAAACTTCACAAATAGAAGTTGTGCAATCAGGTAAAAAGAAAACCGAGAATCACTCGTATTGACACAGTTTCATAACTTTTCAAGGTTGAAGATACAGATTTTAAATTAATTTTACGTACGCCTCCTGACACGCCTGCCAATTGGATTAGTTGATTATGATGCCCCTCCTCCATCTGCTATATCTTGCCTGTATATGCTACTGCCACTTCTTTTCCTGCTCAACGTCTGACCTGAGTTATCATCCACTGATGCAAATGTCTCCAGCAATTCTAATAACATTGAAGGATAGCTCTCTTTTAAATGCAAAAAAGCTTCTGATTGCATTACAGCTGCACAAAGCATAATAAATAATAATCCATCAATAAGTATTGAAAAGTTGAGATTTCAATGGTTCGAAAAGGCGCTACGAGCAAGATTTAAATTTAAATTCATATAGCGTATGCAGTGAGCAAAATTTAAATTAAAATAACAAGTGATAAAAACCTCAAATATATTGTTTCTGAACAGCGAGAAAACATTTATTCCAAGACTAGAAGAAGCCTTCAAAAATCTAGAAAGTGACTCAATCAATGACAAATATATGCAAGATGAGAATGGAAGAAGCCTCAAACAAACCCCATTTAAGAATAATTTCAAGAACTTGAAATTCAACACCAAATTCCAAACAATTTTCAAATACACTAGAGGGTAACACCAAATAAAAGTTACTTTCTCAACATAAATTGACAGAAGCCATGGTCATTAGAGGGTAACACCAAATAAAAGTTACTTTCTCAACATAAACCAGGGAACAATGGAGACTGATAGTTAAAACAATTATTGTTTAATAAACTTCAGATATCAAATAAAACTAGGGGTCAGACCAACAGATGTCATACCAACCATAACTGAATCTAGACCTGTCTTCGTCCATTTGAGCCTTCAGTTTGGTTAGATGACAGTTTCGTTGGGTAGTTTGATTCAGTTTAGGGTCAATATCTTTCACTGTTGAAACTTTATTCTTGTTCACTACTCCACATTTCCATTAACATGAGCAGCAAAAATCCACGAGTTTGTAACAGAGAAAACGAGAAATAAGAAAGACATTAAAAAGAGCAAGAAAGAGATCAGAGCCATGGGATTCAAATGGGGCCAGGCTCACGATGCGACTGGTGGGAGACGCATAGTTGCCACTGCTCGAGGCCACAGACAAAGACTTTGAATGAGGCTCAGTCTGAAGATGAAGAAGACGGAGCTCAAAGCAGACAAATAAGGAGACTTACAGAGAACACTTAGTAGGAAAGAACATGGCAGTCTTACAATTTGACAAAGAATCATTCGTCCTATCCCTCCTCCCTGCTTCTTTCTCATCCTCTTTAATATTTCTCATTTTTCATCCCTGGTAGTACTAGTAGTAGATTCTTTATTTTACAGAAACTGTTATGGTAGCCTTTGAAAATTAGTACTGCAATAAAGCTTTTGCTTCCCAAGCCTCAATATTTACTGGACATTTGATAGCTCATGCATCAAGAGTATAAAAAAGTTTGCCAGTTTTATTTTCCATAATACTATCGTGTAAACAAGTTATTTCACAAACTTGACGGCAATATACCTAAGCAGAAGAACACACTTTTTATGCAAGCAATGAAGACATCAGCGTTGAATGTTAGTTTGTGCACATAAACAAGGTCTAAAACAGTTCATGCAAAAAATTAAAACATGAATGTCTACATATGCACAAACACAAAGATAATCACATTCTTTTCACAAAATATCAACTTAAACTTACTTAGATAGTGTTGTATTTGGCTTCAAATTTTGTGATCTGAAGGAACAGAGAAACCGTGACACGATTTCATAAGCTTGTCACAATTTTGGTAGTGCCGAGAGCATGTTTTTTTGGATGTTCAATCGTGACACGATTTTGGGAAAACGTGTCACGATTTTCGGCTTGCTGGGCACGTCTTCAGGATAAGGTTAGTCGTACCTTGAATCGTACGCACCAAACGTGTCACGATTTGGCAAAACGTGACACGATTTTGACAGCTGAAGACTGCTATATAAGACATTCTCTCGCGATATTTTGGATTTCTCTAATAGATATTGATCATCGCGAGCTTACGAAAAGTGGTGTTGCCATTGCCAGCCCTGCTGCAGATAAGAACTCGAGGTTGAAGGTCCTCTATTTGATAAAACGTGACACGATTTTGACAGCTGAAGACTGCTATATAAATGTTTCTTTGCAGATTTTGAAGGAGAGCTTGAAGAGAGAGAAACTTGGATTACAAAGGAGGTAACTTTAGGGTTGAGTGTTTTTGTAGTGAGGTTCTCTTGGGTTGGGAAACATTGTAAACACCTTGGGTAGTGAGATTTCACCATTGGAAGGATCAAAAAGCTTCCTTTTGTATTTTTTCTTAGGATTCATTGAGAGTGTGGGTGACATGAAAATGGGTAGAAATTAGGTCTTGTTCTTTTGTGAGCTTGTAAGCTAATCTCTTGTAACTCTTTTGTATCACTTTCATCTTAGTGGATTGGAGGGCTGCTCTCTCCCCCAGAGTAGGTCATATTGGACCGAACTGGGTTACCATCTTGGTGTGTTTGTTCCTTTCTTTCATTGCTTATCTTTATTGTTTTGATTATACTTGTGGTGTTGCTCTACACTTAGATTTAGTTCTGTTTTTGTTGTTGTTGCTTGGAGACACTTTATCTATTGATTACCGCTTCCTTTGCTCCACACATCTTTGTTATTCATTGGTGTGATTTTGTCAGAATTCACAACAGATATTTCCCTTACCTCCAACATTCCTTCCTCCATAACTTTATAACTTCTGGGAAGAGATCCTTCCAAGAGATTAACGGAAACAAAAATGAAGTCTAAAAACACACTTACAGAAGGAATGAATGAGATTCAAAAGGATCTCAGGTCATAATTAATTTTGAATGTAAATATAGATATTAGTTATTAATGAATAATGAAAAATGAAGGTTGCATTATACTATCAAATCAAACCCCTGCAGTATCATCGAAAACAATGTACAAACAATAACATGCAATAGTACGCACCACCGAAATTTGTCGGATTTGCAATAAATTTCAAATAGATCCCCTTCAACTGTGGACAATGGTGTTGCTCGGCCAGGACAAGTGTTGTTTGTGGCTACGGTCGCAATATTGATTTCTTCACACAATTTTGATTCACATAACATTTTTAGTCTGTCAAGATTATAGAGATCAGCAGCAGCCAATAGATGCTGCACCATGACAGTAAAAGAGCACACAGGTATTGAGCCCATAACCTCATAGATATCAGGAAGTTTGTCCGAGTAAATGAAGAGAAGCATCACCTGGAGAAAAATAATAACAACAGGATTTTCACTCAATCAATCTGCTTAACAGTAATGCATGAAATAATAACATGAAGAAGACTGTCATGTAAGAACCATATCTTAAAAAAACCAGCCACAATTCACCAAGTATTAGAGTGGAATGATATCATAATTGACATAATCAGCAGTCAGTATTCAACAAAAGACTGCAGTGAACCAGTCATTGCCTTAACTCTCCATGCTAAAATGATGAAAATATAAAACCCTTTCTGCTTATTTTGATAGAGACAAATCACCCTATTTTACTCTACCACAAACAATTATTCTTATAATATACACCCAGTTTCAACTAGCTGCTTCACAAACAAATGCACCCAGTTTGAACTTCAAATCATAGTCACATAATCCATTGCACTCAATAGAGAAATCATGAATCGGTTCCCGGGTACCAATTCACGATACTTCCGTGAATTGGTTCATTAGAATTCATATACAGTTTGTCGAAAACCAAGTACCAAAGCATGGACGTCGCTCCAGATTAAAAACTGCTAATACATAAGCTCAATCTCCTCTACCACTACTTCCTCTAAGCAAGTATCCTTGACAAGTCCAAAAAAATGAGCTCTAAACAAAGGCGACCTCGCACCAAGAATCAGCTTATGAGCCTTAAAGCTTTCACTCTTGACCTTAAAAACAATGTCACAACCAACTTGAGATTCAAACAAACTCTTGAAATCTCTACCCATATTAGAAGCAGGCACAATAACACCCTGTTTAGATGCTTCAAAATGCGTCTTCACAACACCAACGGTGCAATGCATTACAAGACAATCATCCTTCAAATACTCTGAAGTTTCCAACAGTGTCCTAAAAAAACGCTTGTAACCCCTAAAACACAAAAAAAGAGTACACTTTAATTACACTAAATTGAAAACACTAAAGCCCCAAAATCATAAACTCGTAAAACCCCAAGGGTTGGACTGGTGGTGTAGGCTTGTGACAGGAGTGTGCTCCTCTCTATGTCTCAAGTTCGAATCCTCCAAGTCTGAACCCAAAAACACCTGTTCGGATAGACAACTTAATTTGCAGCTTATAGCAAAAGTGGTTATATTGATAAGTGCTTTTCCGTAAGCTATTTTGTTAACAAAAATAAAATAAACATATATGTTTGTTGTATAAGCTATGAACTGTTTTCATGAGCTATCTTAGAGAGCTTATGAAAATAAGCAGAAAACAAGTTATGAACATTTCATAAGCTGTTTTCATAAGTTCTACCAAACAGTCTCACAAGTGCTTATGTCAGTAAATAAGTTCAAATAAGCTAATCGAAACAGCCCTAAAACCCAAAAAATCATAAACTCTTATAATCATTATTAATTAATGTAATTAACACACAATTAACACAAGATTATGAACCACATGCCTCCTCTGTACTTCAAAGTATAAGGACCACTTTCAAGAGGACGATTAAAGTGGCTATGAACTTTATGATTCCCCTTTGAGGTTTGATCATGCAAAGTTAACTTGAAAAGCGCCGTAACATCACATCAGTACCGTCGCTCGCAGTGCGATGAAAACCGAAACATACATAGAATTATCTTCAGGGTTTTTGCCATCAAGGTAGAAATAAACAGCTCAATCATAACCACCGACGCTGAAAGGTTCACTGGTGATGTATTTTCCAGCACCCATTCCTTTGGCTAAAGAATAACCCTTTATCGTTAATTCGTGTGACCCATTTACTGTGAAGCATGAGTACTACGTCAAACAAAACTCGGGACTCGGGTTATGTCCCAATTTCGCATCAATAAAATTTCCTCTTGGAAAATATTTAGCTTTGAAGACTCTGGAAACTATAGTTTCATGGTCGGTTACTAATTTCCAACCTTGCTTCCCTAACATAGCCAAGGTAAAACCATATAGATGTTGAAAAGCCATTCCTCCATACTCTTTCCTCGTAGCCACATGATCCCACCTCATCAAGTTTATTCCTTTCCCACTCTGTATATTCGATCCCCACCAAAAAGAATTTAACATTTAATAGTTGGAAGCCTAAAAGAACTCATACAATATGTCGAGATAGATTGATCAACAAATTTAATAAGTACACTGTCCAACTTTGAATTTTGTTCCATATGTGATCTCAAATCTAGCTAAACACTGTTTTCTTTCTACTTTCAATCAAAGACTGTAATCTCAAATATTTACTAGAACCATTGCTTTCTGTCACCTGAAAAAATGTTCTTCACCACCTCTCTTACGGCCCACTTTAGTGTATCTGCTAAAGAAAATTGTAGACAACTAAAGATTGATTGTTTGGCCTGACGCCTCCTCATAATTTTTAAAGGCTTCCAATAGTTTTCTTGCTTCCCATTCCCCCTCCCTTCAAAAAAGAAAACAACCATCAGTAAATAACAAGTGTGTCAGAAATGGAGCTCCTCGTCACACTTTAATATTCTGTATGTCAGTGCATGCTTCCAATCTTTTTAGAAGGACAAATATTTCTTTTGCAAAAATAATGAAAAGGTACAGGGATAGAGGATCCCCTTTGTCTCAAATCTCTTCCTGGATTATGATAACACAACTTTTATTCTATTCGCCAAAACCTTTGAAATGGTTATATAAATAACATTGCAGAGAGAAATAAGTCTCAAATCCTTCATAGGAAACTCATCATATTCAAGCCACAAAACACTTGCATGAATAATCTCGGGACCTCAAGGTTAGGATGCCAAAAATGTTTGGAGAATGCCGAGTTAAGATCGTCCGATTGGAGCTTTGTCTTGGTGCATTGGAAATAAAGCTTGTCTAAACTCTTCCATGGTAAACAATTTCTGCATATTCTCATTACCTTCCTCAGTTATGGTTTGGTGAACTAACTTTGTTATCACTTGCATATTCCTTACGTTTCATATGAAAAAGCTCATCAAAATATTATTCTCATCTTTAATAACCATCTATTTGGATGAATCGAAGAAGCCTATTTTTTCTATTATTTATAGAAATAAATTTAGAATAAAAGGATATGATTCAGTTTAAGGTACCGTAGACATTCTTAATCAAAGAACACTTACAAAGGTTCCATGATCATATTTACGAGACTCGCACCCATAATCCCAAAACCCAATATCTATATTTTTAGCAATATCCCAAAACCTCGGAGCTTTGCTCTCTTTCTCTTTAGGCCTACGCCCCTCCCAAAAAAAGAAATAAGACACGTATGAAGTGGTTTTATCTATATCGAGGGTAGCACTTGAGGACATTGTGGTTGGTGACATTGACCAACCACAATTTATTGTGGTTACATGTGGCTTTCTTTTTTTTTCTTTCACAAGATTTTTTTTTTTTTGTGCACTTGTAACATTGTGGTTGGTAATGTCACCAACCACAATGTCACCCAAGTATTATCTGGAATAAGATTCCCTGCTGTAACAGCATGGTGCTGTAAAGAATGACCGTCATCTAATCATAATTTGATGGTTAAGATTGTTTTAACTAAAAATACACAGTTTTAATCTCAACCGTATCGATTCAATGAAATAATTGAGTGTGTTACATCATACTATAGTGTTGAGAAAAAAGAGTGTTTTTAGTATTTTTAGTAAAAAAAAAAACTATTTTTACATTTTATTTTTAGTATTGACAACAAACTACATTGTATATTACTTGTACTAGTACTAGTATGATGATGAAAGCAAATCCATGCGGTCAATAATCTATTTTCTCTAACCCATGTCACATAACTTATCATACTCCAATTAAACGAGGAAACTGAGTTTACTGAAATCCAAGAACAAAGTGTGTGATTAGTAATAACTATCACTATCTACAAGTTTAGCTCCAAAAAACAGAACACAAAGGTACAAACAAACACACTCTCTACTTCTTCTTCTTCTTCATTCATCTCAGATGTGACAAATTCATGAACTAGTTCTGAAAATCGTTCCTTTCCGATCCATAAATCAAACTATGAAATCACCAATCAATGTCGATTTTCTCAAAATCGTTGCTTTCTTCTTCATTTCCTTCACTTTCTTCTACTTAGGTAAACACTGGTCCGATGGATATCAACAACTCATCTTCTTCACACAAAACTCCGACCCGGATCCCAATCAGAATCCAAATCAAGCTGTTTCAATTTCCCCTAATTTCAATAAAAACTTCAACATTTCCACCTTAGTCGATCAAGAAAAAACCCTAACACAACCTCCTCCACCGTCACCGCCACCACCGCCACCGCCACCGCCGGCGGATTCGGTGGAGAAATTCGGGATCGTGAACGAGAATGGAACAATGTCGGAGGAGTTTGAAATCGGGAGCTTCGATCCAGCGATGGTGGATGATTGGGTTAACGAAACGCAAGTTGAAAAGGAAGGTTCTGAGAGTGTTACGAAATTCGCGATCAAGAAATTTGGATTGTGTTCACGAGGTATGAGTGAGTATATACCTTGTTTGGATAATGTAGAAGCGATTAAGAAGTTGCCATCGACGGAGAAAGGTGAGAGATTTGAACGGCATTGTCCTGAAGATGGTAAAAAGTTGAATTGTTTGGTTCCTGCTCCTAAAGGGTATCGTGCTCCAATTCCATGGCCCAAAAGCAGAGATGAGGTCAAAATTTCATTTTTATTGTTTTTGCTTTCAATTAAGCTAAATGTGTGTTTTAAAGTTTTAATTTTTATTATGTATGTCTTCATATCATTGAATTAGTTTTTTTTTTTTTTTTGGGTGTAGGTATGGTTCAGTAATGTTCCTCATACTCGTCTAGTTGAAGATAAAGGTGGCCAAAACTGGATTTCAAGAGACAAAGATAAGTTTAAATTTCCAGGAGGTGGTACACAGTTTATACACGGGGCGGATGAATACTTGGACCATATTTCTAAGGTTACTTACTATATTGAGCTTAATATTACATCATCTATTAATATTTCAATGTTTTCACGACGCCACATTACATTTCATGGTTGCAAGATAGTGCAATGTGATTGGATGTTTGTGAAGTAATTTTAAACTATCAGTGTAATATAAATTAGATATCATTGTATGGTGTATTTTGGTTTCACCGTTTTTTGGGACAGTATCAGTGTATAATGCAGGCTGATGTTGAATATCGGCTTTTGTAGATGATTCCTGAAATTACATTTGGTCGGCATATACGAGTTGCTCTTGATGTTGGCTGTGGTGTAGCTAGTTTTGGTGCGTACTTACTGCAACGGAATGTCGTCACCGTGTCTGTAGCTCCCAAGGATGTTCATGAGAATCAGATTCAGTTTGCTCTTGAGCGTGGGGTACCGGCCATGGTGGCAGCATTTGCAACTAGACGTTTATTATATCCTAGTCAGGCTTTTGACTTGATACACTGTTCACGCTGTAGAATAAATTGGACTCGAGATGGTATGTGTTTTTCTCTCTTGTATAATGAGCAATAGTTCTTGATAATTTAAATTTGATAGTGATGTCTCAATGTTGTTATTTGCATTATGATACTTAAAGGTTAAAACTTGTTTACTTGTGATGAAGATGGGATATTGCTGCTTGAAGTTAATAGGATGCTTAGAGCAGGAGGGTATTTTGTTTGGGCTGCCCAGCCAGTTTATAAGCACGAAGAAGTTTTAGAAGAACAATGGGAAGGTATAGTTGATACAAGTTTCCATTTAGATTGAATTTGTTGAAGCATTTTAGCTATGGTATTATTGAATTTCAGTATTCTTCTATGATATATCTTTGACCTAGACCTCTCTCAACAATTTGATTGCTATTCAAAGCAAAACTTGATCTTTTGTGTTCCCCTATAATGTTTAGTTATAAATTTACTTTTTTTCCGTTACGTGTCTTATATGCTATGACTTGAGGAGAAGCATCTTAAACTGTACAGTGTCAAATAGGTTCATGGTTTTTATTCTTAGACAATGCCTTTCCTACTTTTCTCGAACTGATTTGAACAGTCAATTAGTTATTGGGATTTGCCTAACTTTTTATTATTAAGAAATGCTGTCTGTTTTATGATGAGTCAATGTAACTCTGGGTTTTGTTGTCTACAGAGATGCTTAATCTTACCACTCGACTCTGCTGGAAGTTTTTGAAAAAAGATGGCTACATTGCAGTATGGCAGAAACCTTTTGACAATAGCTGCTATTTAAACCGTGAGGCAGGAACTAAACCTCCTCTATGCGACCCAAGTGATGACTCCGACAACGTTTGGTATTGTTTTCAAGCCTCAGATCTTGTCATGATTATAATTATATTTTTTTTATAGGAGATCTATAGTCAAGTCTGTCAATTTTCATCCATTTGAGTATCATAAAAATTATATGTAAATTTACTATCATTCTTTTATGTTATGTTGTAGATCATAGAGTATTCCATGATAAAATTCAGAGTTAAAAGTAGGTCCATTCTTGCTATGCTAAAACACCCTTAAAAAGTAAAACTAGTTCCTTTCTTCATTCTGGTTACACTCTTGACATTTATACTGCTCATGAGAAAGAAAACTGATAATGAGCTGTATCAAGCTTCTCATCCATCTTACTTTTATTATTAAATTTAATGGCTCACTTTGTTGACTTTATTATTTGTTTTATTTATCTAGGTATGTTGATCTAAAAGCATGCATCTCTGAATTGCCTAAGAATGAATATAAAGCCAATATTACTGATTGGCCTGCGCGTTTGCAAACCCCACCCAATAGGCTTCAAAGTATAAAACTTGATGCTTTCATATCCAGAAAAGAGCTATTTAAGGCAGAATCAAAATACTGGAATGATATAATAGAAGCTTATGTTCGTGCTTTGCACTGGAAGAAAATAAGATTAAGAAATGTTATGGACATGCGAGCAGGTTTTGGAGGGTACTGCATATGTCTTATTTGCTTCCTTGTTGTTAATATACATTAGGGATTTTCTGATAACTATGTTCAAATATATTTGTGTTTTACAGATTTGCTGCAGCATTGATTGAGCAGAAACTTGACAGCTGGGTTATGAATGTTGTTCCTGTTAGTGGTCCAAACACCTTGCCTGTCATATATGACCGTGGATTGATTGGAGTTATGCATGACTGGTAAGTTACTAACCTTATTCAAGATATATAAAAGACACTAGTGTTCTCAATGTGGTAATGTATCCTCCACATTACTTTTGTGTCGGCATGTAATAATATTTCATGATTTATGCTATAGGTGTGAACCGTTTGACACCTATCCGAGAACCTATGATTTCCTGCATGCAGCAAACCTGCTCTCTGTTGAGAAGAAAAGGTACCCTTTTCTCCACTTATTAACTCTTTTATATCCTTACCTGCCTAATTTTTTTATGTATTTGTTTTGTTATGATGAGAAGAAATTGGTTGCTGAAAATATGTAGGGGACAATAGTTTGAAAGAAATTTTTGTGGGTGTTGAAAATGAAAGTTCGGATATTTATAGAGACAAAAAACATTTAACTCTAAATTTTAAGACTGTTATGAGAATCTTCCGGTCTATACATTTGTGCATCTTGAAACAACTCAATTTGTTATTCCCATATTTAGAGCAAGTCCTGTTATTATGTCTTTACAAGTACTTCAGTGCTGATTGCAAATAAGAAACTTGTAACAATGTGATCATGTGTAATTTTTTACTTATGTTACATTTCTCTCTACTAGATGCAATGTGTCGTCGATTATGGTTGAGATGGATCGGATACTAAGACCTGGTGGACGTGTATACATCCGTGATTCTCTTGCCATAATGGATGAGCTTCAAGAGATTGCCAAAGCAATTGGCTGGCACGCATCACTCCGTGACACAGCCGAGGGGCCTCATGCAAGTTATAGGGTCTTGGTTTGTGATAAGCATCTGCTACGCGCTTGAAGCAACGGGGTGGTAGCATGTAACATGTTATTTTTTATACGGTAAACCACATAACAAGGCAAATTAGTCATTTGAGAAGTACGCGAAGATGCAACTTGCAAGTGTAAAAGTATCACTTCCTCACAAGAGGCAGCGAACAATTGTTTATTTATTTATACTACTGGGTAGGCATAAGTATCCCAAACAGCTGCATACGTCCACTGCACCATCTAACTTATTTGTATAATTCAATTTATTTGTATAATAGTACAAACCTCTACGTAGTGTATCTGTTATATTATTCAATGATGTTTACTACCAAGTCCAGTACCTGCTATTTATGTTTTGATAATCAAAAATTTAATATGCACTCTTATATGTGAAGTTGTTTGGTCTGTGTGTTAAGCATCAATTATTTTCTTTTCTTTTTCAGAATTTCTTTAGGTAGTTTTTTTTTTTGTAATCTGAACAATTTCCACTTTGTATGTGTATTTGGAATTTTTTCACATTCCAGGAAAGTAATTTCCTACATTGAATCCGATTAACATAAAACAACGACGAGTCAAAAATTCACTTGGTATGTGTATTTGATTGCTAATGAAAAGGTAGAACTGATTTGATTGCTATTGAAGAGGTATTCAGAACCGATTTGATTTCAAAAGATAAAATTAGAATCAATTTTTTTTCTTCCTGAATGCAAGTATGGACAACAGTTATTTGCAGTAATTTTCGTCGAGACTCGGCAATGAATTGAAAACAATGTTAGGTATTTTATGTCGATAAGATTTTAGAAAGAAAAAAAAAAGTGGTAAAGAGTTTGGAACTTTTTTTTGATTGGAGCTTAATTTGACCAGAAGATCAATACAAATACACAATAAACGCCAAAAAAAAGATGTTGAGTTATCGGAAGACAAATACATAATAAACCTCAAACAAAGATGTTGACTTTTAAATGAACTTTGTGCCAAATAATTTTAGTTTAGTCGTTGTTTATATGTTGATCCCTTGATGTCAAATAATTGTAAACACTAGTAACATTGTATTTGGAAGAGACACATGAAGTTGGTAAATCCACATGTCATTCACATCAGTATGAAAAACAATGAGTTTAAAAGTGCACAACACTCACTCCCATTTCTTCCTCCCAAGCCAACATCCTCCTCCGCCATTTTCAAGCCTCGTCTCCCTCCCCCAACCTAACAAAAACATGTCTAACACAATCACCAATTTGTTATCAAAAGGTTAAAAAGACGATTGAATCTATCCTTCAAAGTACCTCCTCCAATAAAAGATCCCACCAAAATAAAATGCCTACTCCATCCCTCAATTAAAGACAAACTAGTACTTACATCCGTGTGATGTATGCGAAGTTAATTATTAAGGACTAATATATCACTCTCTTGTATTGATTTTGATAAAATAGTAAATGAAATTCATAAGCATGTACACATACAAAAGCTTGAACCGTATACATAGTTTGACAAAACAATTATAAAGTTGATTTCTTATAACGTGTTAACAAGTGATAGAGAATCGTGAATGTGTAAATGAGCAAAATTTATAATAATTTGAAAAGATTGTATAGGGCTCTTTGTATGAAATATGTATGAAATAAATCAAATAATAGTTGCGGTTGAGCATGACTATGGAAATAATACATTAGATTATATAATGAAATGAAATTGAAGGTAAGTTGTATGAGATTATTAAAATCCATTATGATAATTTAATAAATGATTTTACATCTGAAAAATAAAAATTATGCACAATATTAAGAAAATCACTAAATTAATGTTTGTCTTTGTATACTATTTTTAAATTAGTCTCTAACTCGATTAATATTTTAAATTAGTCTATGTCTTTATCGAAAAAATTCTCAATTAGGTCAATCTCTTTATGTTTTTGTCACATGACTATAGACCTAATTGAAAAACTTTCGACAAAAACACCGACTAGTTTAAAATATTATATATATCTAACATGAAAACTTTTCACAAAGACAATGATTAATTTAAAATATTATTAGAGTGGAAGACTAATTTGAAAATAGCTTCGAAAGACATGTATAAGTTAGTTTATTCCTTATGTATTTGTTGAGTTAATTACACATAATTTTTATTTTTTTAAACAAATTGGCCACAATAATTCACCAAAACTACCCATAATTTTTTTAAAAAAAAAAAACTTAAGCTTAAGATCCCAAATTTCACCGCTCTCACCTTTCCTTTCCTCACTTTCTCTCCCTCCATCGTCAGGTCATCTCTGATCTTCAAAACCCATAATATCTCTTTTAAGTTTATACGAAAGAAGAGATATGGGTTTTGAAAATCAATTCTACAATAGCCACATCAAAATCAAAATCAAAATCATATTATTGTAGAGAGTTGGGTAGAATTGTTTGTGGGTGGAATTATAATTTCAATTCTACCCTTTGCTAAAACAGTACTACCGACAAACCAATTTAGGTTGTCAAATTTCAATCGTTTCTCAGATCAAGTTTATTAATTTTTTCTTTGGGTGATATTTTCACTTTAAAAACATAAACTATGATTTTTTTTTTCTTTTTCAGTTGCTGCATTTATTTGGAGAAACATTAGCTTACACTAATTTACTGCCGTAATTGTATGTATCTTATTTTTTCGTCTTCATTTAGGTTTTTATATGTTAGGAAGAAATGATATGAAACTCATTGTTTGCCTTTCTTTTTATAAATTCATGGGTATACTATACTATACATATATAAAAATAGATTGTATTTAAATTCTTGTGTTATGGCATTCAAAGTCATCTTTCTAATTGTCCAATAATTTGAATTTTCTCATGCTATATTTCAATAATGTCTGTTGTCAAAGGAGTTTACTGGACTGCATATACTTGTTAAACAATAATTTGTAGTTACTTTTTGAACAACTTCAAAAAAAAAAAATAGCAAGTTAATTTCTTCTCTTAAAACACAACTCCAAGAAAGATCACAAGAAAGCAAAAGGCCAGAGCAGGTACTTGATTATAATACTGTGTATGTGTATTGTAACTGTAGAATGGACTCACTATAATGTATACATGTACTATAATGAAAACCTTTCATTGCATGTGCAACTACTCTTGTGGAATTGGATTTGTCTCAAGTTCGGACTGATGGACATGTTCAGTCTATTGATTGTACTTGTAAATTCTGGCAACGATGTTTGGTTGAAGTAAGTTTATATGCCCTTCAAGTTTCAAA
>Ga0228711_1001449_pt1 | contig 34875 bp, 14 predicted proteins | sample MedpolnodulmetaG_2_FD_177996 | JGI IMG/M metagenome (GOLD analysis project Ga0228711, IMG submission 177996) | Root nodule microbial communities from Medicago polymorpha collected in Santa Monica, California, United States - brown nodules | ecosystem: Host-associated > Plants > Roots > Nodule... | reverse complement strand
ATATATTGTGTATGTAATTGACTAATCATCACTCTCTTAATCGTCAATATTATTTATATTTATGTTGATGTGCTACGAGCCTATGACTGGTTTCTTTTGTTTGTTAATATATTTGCATATTAAAAAATGGTTATAATTATATTGTACATTTAATTATATATATTTTTTATTAACGTATCCCAGCCGTATCGTATCTTGATTTTTAAAATTTTCTCGTATCGGTGCAGTATCTTATCCGTATCGTATCTCGTATCCGGACTTCAGAGCATATACTCTTTTATTAGATGAAATACATGTGAATCCCACCACCACTTTGAAAACGAGTCCCACATGTATTTCATCCCTCTAAATTCATAGGTTCAATAATCATAATCAATACCAACATTTACAAAGAGAAAAGCTCAAGTAAGACTTGTTCCATTTACATAATACTGAAATTAGAAGTATGAAAAGAAAGAAAAATAAAATCATAATCCCACTCTAGAAATGTCAAATGCAAGAATAAGCAACCTCTTAAAGCACCTTAGATAACAACTAAAGTGTCTAGATATATAGTATTTTTTTCAAATCTGAATCAGAATGAAATCATTGAGACCATATCAGAAATGAAACTCAACTTTAGGGTACAAACCATAGAAATGCATATATGAAACCAAATATACAGTAAGCATATAAGATCAAGTCACTAAACCTCATATCATCTTCAAATATTTGTGACTTTGTTTTTCACAAATTGGAGGTGTCTTAAAGAGCTTCAAATACTTCATACCTTGCAGTATTGCAATTCCTTTTCCAGTGGGAGGTGAAAAAATCCACAGCATGCAGAGGTATGACAGATCCTAACCTCAGATGCAACTTCAACTTGATATGTCAACTAATGTCAAATGAGGTCAATTCTTTCAATCAACATACTTATGGCAGAGCAGTTTTGGTTCTACGACCTAATCGACATCTATTTCATTGTCGCTAAAGCACTTGTCAGTCACATTAAACGGAGAAGTAGAATAACATTGATATGAATCATTAGTTTGTATGTGAAAAATTACGATGATCATCGATACTAGTAATCTGGTATGATTTTCACCGGGCATCATTCATGAAGCTAGCCTGACTTTGCAGTTCAACCTATCATTGGAACACATCAAATTTTCAAGTTGCATCCGAGGTCATGTTCTATCATACCAATCTATTACATTTTACTTTTGTGATTTCTGTCAGGAATTCATGTATGATTGGTAAACTATGAAGCCTAGATACTTCAAAAATGAACAACGACAAGTATATAATTCCGGTACGTGTCTAGAAAGAATATGTTAGGAGTCTCGTAATGACTAGAGATATAGCCTATGTGATGCTTATACGGCCAGTCATTCCTCGCGTTATAGACTGGCTTTCTAAGGTTCGGTAATAAAACGAGGAGGGGAAGTCAGTGAAATCGAGTGGTTACCAGTTACGCATTTCCACTCTTTTGAATATATAGTCTGCATCTTCAAGATTCTCCCCAATTCTTCTTCGTTGTGATGCTTCTTCTTTTGACTATGAAGAAATGAAGAAAAGAGAGAATTTGGAATGACAAGACATAATGTATCACTGAGATATAAAAATTTACATTGGGAAAGTGTTGGAAAGGACGTAAAGAGAGTTTGGAAATAAAATAACACTGTCATAATTTTTTTAGCAGGAATGGAAAAGGACAGAAATGAACCAAAGTAGTTGTGCTCCCTCTACCTATATTTGTAGCCTCAATAATCAAAAAGCAATATCAACAGTGTTGAAAAGCCGAATACGGGCACGTGACCTTCTTGACGCTAGTATAATGTCCATTCGTTCATTTCTAAGTGTCGTTTTTATTTATGTTCTATTTGTTTAGAAATATGCTTGGGTTGCTTTTTTTTTTTGTTTTTTTTTTATAAATAAAAATGTTGTTTGGTAATTACAATTGTTAATTGTTTTGTTTTTTCATATAAGAATGTATGTTTGGAATCTACTTTGTCATAGAATTATGTACTGAGTTGTATGTGGATATGTGGATATTTTGCAGGCTGAAGACATTCAAACTAATGAGATCAGAATAGCTAGGAATGTTGAATCTGTGAATTGTACTGCTGAACCTGAACTACTAGCAACACTGCCATCGAGTATGGAGGGGGAAAATGATGTGAACGCTAGTACTCTTCAACCATTGAAAAAAGAAGATGGGAAAGGAACTAGTAGTACTCGTGTCACTGTCCATTTTGATGTTGACGAATGTAGCAGAGCGTTAGCTAGGATGATAATTGTTGATGAGTTACCTTTTAAGTTTGTTGAGGGAAAGGAATTTTGCTATTTCATGAGTGTTGTGCAGCCTAGATTCTCAATTCCTTCTAGGATTGCAGCTGCTAGAGATTGTTGGGATATTTTAACTGATGAGAAACATAAGCTAAGAAGTATGTTAAGGAGGGGATAAGAGAAAAGATTGGAAATGCTGGATTTTGGATTTAATTTTTGGCTGGATGTACTATTTAATTTTGGATTTTGGTTGTAGATGGACTAGTTAATATATGAAAATAATATTCTACAACTTATGGAATTATAGTTAATATATGAAAATAATATTCTATAACTTATGGAATTATGAAAGAATTTGCTACTACCTAATATATGAAAGAAAAAAGAAATTACTACAAATCGTCTTGTATACTTTATATGAGTGCAGCAAGGAAAAAATGACTCAAAATGATTTTTAATATAAGCATTACTATCACTTATTTACAATTTGGATAACCGAAAACCGAACAAAATTAAACCGCGTTAAATTGGATCGGACCGGTTCGGTTGATTTTATTAATACCAACCGAACCGCGTGTATTTTATTTTTTGGATCGGTTCACTTTTTGCCTCATAACCGAGCCGAACCGCACCGCGAACACCACTATGTTTTATTTTGTTTTTGGTTATGTTTGTATGTATAAATCAGATATAATGCTAGGTTATGTGTGATGTCTCTATGCAAATTAATTATGCTTTTAATTGATAATAGAACTCTGTGGGAAAATACTTTTAATCGATAATTAAGTTACGTTCGTTGAAAATACTTTTTGTTAGGGCGGATACGGGGATGAGACGGGAATTCCAAAACCCATTGGAGACAAGTATGTGATTCAATTTTTCATCCCTGTTGGATATGAGTAGGGTAACGGGTAAGTGTACGAAAATAGGAGATGGTGATGGTAAATACAGAACCCGTCCCCCCAGCCCCATTGTCATGCCTAATTGGAACCCGTCCCGACTCAACCCCATTGTCATGCCTAATTGAAACTGAATGTGTGTAAAACATTCAACATCTTATACTAGACTTCAATTTTCATATTTTTTTTTTTTATAATAATTTGTATCTTCTAGGTTAGCCAATGTAGACAAATTTCAACCGTATCAGTTAATCTGAAGATGAGTAAATTCGACAAAAATAAAGGTTTTAGGAGCTTTGAGAATGCATATGGAGCATAAACTTTCTTTACATATTTATCTCCGTCCAAACATCCGGAACAAAGATATATCTTTGGCTTAAATATATTTTCCAACTTTTATCTTTTGCTAAAAATTTCATTTCGGTCCTTTATCTTTTTTCAAAATCGTTTTAGTTCTGTCTTTTTAAAAGGGTGATATTTTAATTTTTATTTTCATTCATTTTGGTATGTCAAAAGGAATAAAACATCACCTTTTTAAAAAGATAAAAGACTTAAAACGATTTAGAAAAAGATAAAGGTCTAAAATAATTTAGAAAAAAGATAAAGGACCAATACACATTTTTAATAAAAGATAAAGAACATAAAAAATATATTTAAGCCAATATCTTATTAACACGCAATCGATAGTTAGGAGTTAATAATTTGTGATTTTAATCTCTCATTTAAAAAAAATGAAAAATATAATATCTTAGTTTGTAAAATTTTTGAATTTCAAACTTATTATGTTGTTCATAAGCGGTAGGTGATATGTGATGCTAACAAATGTATATTAAATCAAATAAGCTTATAAGAACTTATGCATGAAAATAGTCAGCGAGCCATCCCTTCCTCGTTCCGATGGTTATTGGAAATTAATCAGATATTAGGTCTCTCCTATGTTTGAAATAGAAATTGAAATTAATTTCAAAATTCAAACATAAACAAAAAATAAATAAATATTCATTGTAAACATGTCTTAATCCAAACAATTCATACAACTAAACCGGATAAAATAGCATCAAAGTTGTCATTATAGTACAATCAAACAGACTTAAGACAAATATACCTATGAGTCTATGACAAGAACATGAGTATAACAAAACCAGAATCCAGCAATATTCCTGCACTACACTTGAAGCAGATAACCACCAATGTTTTTCATTTCAAAGCATTGCCAACCTACTTTTAATTCTTATCCTCCAACGGTAACAGGACAGAATCACGGGTCTTCGCGATTTAGTTCATGCAGTCACTCCATTTGCAAAACATTTCAACACAGTAACATAACAACATGCAATTTGCAGGAACCAATTAACAGAAAGTTGTTACCTCAGTTCTGCATTGAAATACAAAATCAGATCAGATTGTTTTCCTCAATAATTTAATATTACAGAAACAAAGAAGAGTAACTTAATACCTTTAAACTTGACAATGATATCCTTGAATTCCTCTTAATTTTCTGGTTCTGATGATTCAATTTCAATTAGTTTGATGTATGATATCTTGGGCCAATCATGTCCAACCTCTGGCTGGTATCTTCTACATAACTCAGGACAATCTCCAATTAATAAGTGTTCAAGGTTTGGGAGGCAATGCACATCATTAGGGAGTGAAAGTAATTTCGGGCAATTTGTAATTGAAAGTGTTTTTAGAGAAATGAGAGTTGATGACCACTCAGGAAGTTTCTCAAGATTTTCACAGTCACCAATCATTAAGCTGTGTAATGTGTCTGCACATCCTTGTAACCATCGAGGAAGACTCAACAATTGTGGCAAAAATTCAATACATAGTAACTTGAGCCTTAACTTGGGGATTACATTCTCATGGCCCAAAGACAATTTCAAATTAAAGACTTTAGTTTCCTGCAAGAAGAAATATGCAACGATTTAAGATTAGGAAGCTGTATTTCTCCAAGCAATATAATGACTCCAAATTGTCACAATAAACGATAGATAAAACTTCTAAAGAAGTCAATTTGGCAATCTCTTTGTCTGGAAAACTAGATTGCATTGTTGTTATATGTAGCTGTCGAAGGCTGATCAAATTTCCTATTCCACAGGGTAATGTTTCAAACTTTACGCATCCACGGAGATCCAAAGTTTGCAAATTCTGAAGTATGCACACCGAATCAGGGAGGCTCTTCAATTCTTTATTGTACTCAAGGTTGAGATATCTCAAATGTTTTAGTTTACCAATTGAGCGGGGCAAACTCTCATATGTAGAATTAGTTAACTGCAAAACGCGCAAGACTTTACACATTGATGCCAAATTGTTCAAGAAAGCTATATTGTTGGCTTCTAATGGAAAAAGTATTGTTCTCAATCCAGTGGGAATTGATGTTTGTCCAAGCAAATCATTTGTAGTAAATGACAAATGGAGAACATTCTCAAATATATTTTCATTACGGTATTTCGACGATTGAAACTCATCTCCTGCAACATGTACAACAAGACCATGCACTAAATCATGCAATTTAAATCTACAGAAAAGACCACAGTCAAAGAAATCTTGAAGGAAAGATCTTGATTGTAGCTCGTGCAAAATTTGAATGCCGACATCTTCCGAGGTTTTACCCTTGTTTGGTGATGGAAGAAAATCAAGAGCCTCACAAAGCACAGTCACATCATAATGAACAAATAGGAAGTCTTTTACAAAGAGGGAGAAGCAGGCAAAACATCGTTTTAAATAAGATGGTAACTGATCAAAACTTAATTTGATAGCAGGCAAAATATCACCTTCTTTTTGCGGTAAATTCCAAATCTCATTGTCCCTAACAAACTTCCACACTTCAATATCATCTTTTAAGAAAAATGAACTCCCCAATGTTCTTAGGGCCAAAGGAAGCCCTCCACATTTTTGCACAATTTCTTTCCCAATCTCTATCAGTTTTGGAGATTTTCTCTCTTTTCCCTCTTTAAATGCCCATTTGAGAAATACAGACAAGGAATCCTCTCTAGAAAGACCTTGTAAAGTGTATGATGTGTTTGTGCACATCATTTTCGCAATTGTGTGGCTACGTGTAGTCACTAAAACTTTACTTCCTTCATCACCTGCTAGTAATAAATTCCTCACCTCTATCCATTTGACATGATCCTCATTCCATACGTCATCCAAGACGAGCAGGAATTTTTTACCGGCAAGTGTGTTTCTCAAATGAGATTGTAGCTGCTGCACATCAAGGTTTTTAATGTTTGCTTGGTCAATGATGTTAGGAGCGGAATCACTAACGCTAGCTGAACTGAGGATTTTAACAAGAAGTGGCTGAAGTTGAAAATCATCGGAGACACACGCCCACATCTTTAATGGAAATGTCTCGTGTAAACTCTTATCATTGAACACTGTCTTTGCAAGCATAGTCTTTCCCAAGCCTCCAATTCCAACACTAGGAATAACAGAGATACTTTTATGATCACTATCTTGCAATAAGAGATCAACAATTTTGTGTATCGTGTTTCCTTCCTATCACATGAGAATCAATTACATGCGGATGAGTCAATTCCCGCCTTTTTACAGGATGAGTCAACTCGCGCCTTTTTACAACATGATTATCACTATCAATGTTTTGAAGGCCAAAGGTATCCCTATCAGCGGCAACCTTATTCAATCTTTTATTAATATGTTTGATTTGATGTGCCATTTTAAGGCGATAAACAAGAGGATTAGAACTGGAGAAGTAACGTCGTACCTTCCTTCTGATGCTACCAGAAGTGTTGACTACGTCTTTCCGCAATGCCTCACATTCAAAATCATCGATTACATCTTCTGCATCGTAGAATATACGTTTGATCTGTTGCAGCCATTCACGAAGCTCGTGATTCTGCGTCTGCTTTAGCTCAGCATCCAAGAACACAGCTTTGATGAGTGACACAGTGTTTTTAATCTCTCGAAGATCATCATAGACGCCGAGTGCCAGAGAAGCTTCTTCAACAGCACGAGATGCAACCTTGGTGATAAATGATTCAACAAGACTAAAGAGAAATGATTCGGCCATTTTTACTGATTGGTTTTTGATATTTTTTTTGGTGGTGTGATTGGTTTTTGAACTTGGTGAGGAGCTGAAATGGTTGAAGCAAAAGGTGAAGTTGCAACCAACAACTTTGAATTATTAATATACAAATACAATTACATCTCCAAAGTCTAGTCAACGGGTATTACTCATACAGTTGCAGCAACAGTTGGATGAAGGACCAAAGATAGTTGTGTCTAGGTGGAAGTCACTAACGCTCAAGACACTGTTCCAAAACCCACCGACATTTAGTGGCTGGAGAAGGCGTGAAGAGTAATGATATTTGTACAATGTTGACAACTTTGTGACTATCCTCTCTGTTTATTGATAAAAAAAATAACAGAGGGAGAAAAATAAAGTGAGATGATAAAAATATGATGTAAGTATGAGAAAAAAAGTTGTTGAAAAATTATCAAAAAATGATTGTACAAATATTAAAAATATGATGTGAGTACGAGAAAAAAAGTTATTGAAAATTATCAAAAAATGATTGTATAAATATTATTTCCCGAGTGTGAATAGGAGTACTGATGTAGTAAATCTGCAAGTGCACGGTTTACCGAAGTAGTAAAAGGAGTATCGTTCCGACAGGGAGTTGTTCAATTCAATTAATTTTTTATTGATGATTAGAAGAGAGTTTTCAGTTGAAAAAGGTTTGATTTTTACGGTTGAAAGTAATAATAATAAAAAGCGCCTTGAGATTATTGGTTCATCTAGATGACAAATCCCTCACAAACAAACCCTAAACCTAAACTTTATATTGGACCTACTTTCTAAAGACAAGTTTCTCTTAAGCCTATCACATCTCCTTTCGGTCTCAGTGAGTGTGTTCCTCTAGCAACCACGCCTATTCTCATGGTTGATTGCTATTGGAATCCTTGAAGAACGAAACTTTATTTGTCTCAAGGTTTGCTAGACTATTCTCATGTTTCACAATCCTTGTCTAATTTCACTTGTTCCAACATTAAAACTTCATCTTTCGGTCCATCGCTTAATACTTGTGATGATGAATTAACAAGTACTAACCCTTTGTTGTCGCTTTTTGAGTTTGATACTTGCTAATTCATTATAAAAACGGTGAAATTAGATTAGAAAGTAGATTTATATAAAATTAGGGTTCGAGACTTGGTTTGATTAGAATTAGGTCATTAGATTCATCGTAGACATAGAAGAGAAGAAGAAGAACATACATAAAATAACAAGAAAATAAAGGAATAACTTTTATTAAGAAAGACAATTGTCACTATTGAATTCCAAGAACAAAAGATGAATTGTTGTGATTGCTAGCTACTCTATTTATAGTTTACAATGACTTAAGCCCTAAGAAATACATCACTAGAATGTTCCACAAGAAACCACGGGCTTTTAGGTCAGAAATAAACTAATAGGTAGCTTGTTCGGGAAGCAGAAAAGCAGCAAAAGGAATCCTGGGAGGTGACAGAGGGAGAAAATAAAGAGATGATAAAAATATGATGTAAGTATGAGAAAAAAAGTTATTGAAAAATTATCAAAAAATGAATGTACAAATATTAAAAATATGATGTGAGTACGAGAAAAAAAGTTATTGAAAATTATCAAAAAATGATTGTATAAATATTATTTCCCGAGTGTGAATACGAGTACATTATTTCTCGTGTGTGAATAGGAGTACGTCGAGAAATTATAAGAGGCCAAAAGTAATAAATTAAATGGCAAATTCTTATGAAATAAAATTCAGACTTCAGAGGTTAATATTGACCGGGTAGAGTGAGACGAGTTTATGAAAGTGCTTTAGCATTTCAGACTTATATGAAAGAAAAATGCTATATCAAGCGATTTTTTTTACCACAAAATCATAGCGAATGACATGTATGACAAATTTGTGTTGCTTTTGTAGCATTATTCACAAATTCTAACAAACACGGATTTCTTTTGTAGAAAATGGCAAACCTAACATGGGTTTCTAGGATGCTTTCATGAGCAACAAGTGAAAAGGATCTTTTCACCAAAATGTATGCAGGTCGTGATCAACAGATAAGTTTGTAGTATATGAAAAAGGCAATTGATGGGAAATACTCCTTATTCCCATTCAACATGTAATAAAATTATCACGAATAATCGAGGTCCCCCCTTAGATCCAAACCTAGCTCCACCGAATTGCCGCCCTGACCCACCATCACACTCGTCCATCACCACCACCGGAGAGATCAGACGAGAGAGAACCCCAGAGAGGAGGTTGAACTCATGCAAGAACTCACGTTGACGCCGATGAGAGAGAACGGATGCAAGGCTAGAGAGAGAGAGAGAGAGACAGAAGCGATGCCAGTGACCATTGGAATACAATGAAATAACAATACACGTATTAGGCAACAGTGAAATACATGTACAGTTATTTGTAGTTTTTTTTTTTATCAATTTATCATTATTGTATAGACAATGGTCCAAAATCGAGTATATGTCTGTTGTTGACTATGAAGCACAGACACCTCTAGGACTAGGCGTGTCGTGGTATCCGACACGCGTTGGTGTCTGACACTCTTATGACACTCGTACGACACGTGTCGAACCGATGTCATAAATAATTGTTTTTTTCTTTACTTCGACACTCCTACGTTCGGTGTCCGACACCTATATAACACCCATGAGCCGTGTCCGACACTAAAACAAATTTCTAGAACAATTTTTCTCTCTCTTGCTGCACACCAAAGATACAAGAGTTACATATGTTTTGAGAAATGTTGATCAATTAGGGGTTATAGATATTATAGTTGATTATATCTTTTTTAGCTCTTTTGATAGTAGATGAATAAATAAATGTCAAATACTATGATACCTTGTTGTATAAATTTTTCTAATGACATATTGCTCAACTTAGATGTTTACATATGTATTTTAATTTTCATTTTAGACCGCATTTAAATAAATTAACATATATGTAACGGTGTTGGTGTCTTATATTTTTTACATTAGTGGTGTGGATGTGTCCGTGTCAGTGTCGTGTCAGGCGTCCGTGTCAGAGTCCATGCTTCATAGGTTGTTGATGATAATCAAACCATTGACTATGTGAATGAGTTTAACCCAACAAGTACATGCCACAAAGGTGTATGTGAATTTCCTTGATCTTTCCAGTAAGCTTATAATATCATACATTACTTGTTTTTGTGACCTCCACATTGGTAATCAAAAGTGAGCAATTAGCACTAACAATTCAAACTTCCACTCTCTGATATCCCACTTCTTGTAATTCTAAATTTCGTTCTACTCTTTATACTGCAATGTCTTGGTTTTTTTGAAATCATCTTTTGTAACACTTAATCCTGAAATTCTTGAAGGAAACTTCTCTACTTTTGATTAATTTTTAGTAATATTCTTGCATTCTTGGATTATGATATAATGAATGAGCGAACAAATCATGTTTATAAAGCATTATTGTTAACAGGATTTTCAGGCATTCGGATAAAAGTTTACACTTACAAAGAACTAAAAAAAGCCGCTAACAATTTCAGCCCGGATAATAAAATCAACCATGGTGCTTTTGGTTGTGTCTATAAGGTAACCAGCCCAGCAACTTTTAAGTATTTGTTTTCATCATTACTTTTTTATTTCCTTATTTAGCAATGAAACATTATGATATTTTGGTGAATTTAATGCCCAAGCACAATAAGAAATTTAATCTCTCGAAGATCATCAATGACAGCTCGTTACTAGAGAAAAACCCGATGGGAAAAAAATTCTAGTGAAGGAAAAAGAGTACAACATCCTTTTGTGTTATAATCTGCCTCGTTAAAAACCTTAACAGGAAAACCCAATGGGATAAAATGGGAAAAAGAGTGCAGAACACATATTTGTCTCCCCCCATAAAGGCAACGAAGAAGTTCAAATAATCTTTTATACTAGTTGCTTAATATCTTTACTTGACGGTGACTCTGTAGAAAGATATTATCTATCTCCACACTCTTCTTCAAGTTAGCGACTCTTAATATATCTTCATGTTGATTTGTTGAAAAAACCTACTTTTAAAATTAGAAAACTACAAGTTTCTTGTATGTATAAAATCATAATCTTTAATAAAGATCATTCTCCACTTCCTTGATGTGGTGTTACCATTTTCAAACAATTGGGTGATATTGTTCTTTCTCTAAGGTACAAATTGTATGCTTGACTTTGCTGCAATATCTGTATTGACAAAACTAAAATACCACACTATATATAATAAGCAAAATACATTAGTGTCCTCACTTGATCAATTCAAGTTGTTCATAATTTTCTTGAGGACATGATTCTTACTCACATCAAGTGACATCACAATCATTCTAGTACATAATCAATTAGATTTGTCCATATAACCATTTATATAATAACAAATTTTAGAATCTCTTGAGGATTTCTAATAATATTTATACGATTATCATAAAATAGATTATAAGAAATTCATTTCCATATCTTTAAAATGGACAAATGATGTCATCTTTTCAATAATTTTGATAGTTTGTATTACACAAATGAAATCCTTCAGGGAGTTTCATATATCATTATCAAGTGAGTCATATAAATAAATTGTAACACATCTTTCATATAATTTGAGCCTTTCATGTGCTACTTAACTTAATCAAATATGAAAAAGTTCTTGAATTCACTTAAGGTGAATTTATCTTTAAAGAATATATGTCTCTTAAAAATAAATGGTAGATATTTACATATTCACTTCAGGTGAACATATCAAACTCTACGTATATGTATTTCACCATTCTAATTCTCTTTTCGCGAGAAAAATCATACTTATCTAATTAACTTCACATCTTTGAGTGTGCGGACTACAGATCCAAAACATTCAGCTTTACAATGCGAGTTTGATTTTACTTGAATTGTCTCTTTCCATCTGCAGATATTTTATTTTTAATAGACTTAAATTCATGATCCTCATTATTAAATATCACATATAGCGCTATATTATATATAAAAACACGTCGACGTTGACTTCATTTCGGTTATCTTCAAGTGAAATATTAATCAGGTACTAATAGCGCTATATTCATGACATAATTTATTAATATTTCATAAGTTTAAGGTACCTGATTAGTTCTTCTGGAACTGAAAAATCATTTATGTCAGAAAAATCTTTTAGAGTTTTTTTATCCTTATTTGGGTTATCTTTCCTTTAAGCTCATTTTCTTATTCAATGATTTTTATATTTGGAACCGATTGATCTATCATGCTTTAGGCACGATTGAGAATCATTTGCATAAGCGGCTGGTATTTGATTTATTTAACTTTGCAAATGAGTTATATATTGAGGATCAAGATGAGACAATAATATTTCCTTTATTTGAACTTCAGGTACACATTTTCAGCTGCTTATTATCTCCCCCTAATATTGGGAAAACTAATCATCAATTGATAATCAGCCTACTAGGCTGAAAATAAGTTGGTTCAACACAATTAATGATAGATGAAGATTCATATCAAATATATTTTCCCAATATTCTTTCAAGTTTTATCTTAGTGCATTATATTGGAGCAATTGTGATATACACAACACATCCAAAATCCACTTAGATGAGAAATATTAGGTTGTTAACCTAAAACCAATGATAGATTAAGGGGGGACTTATATATTGTAATTTGTTGGCTTGATGCAAATCAATATTTCAACATACAAGATTATTGATTCCAAGAATAGAATTTATAAGACATGGTCTCATAACCAAACTAGAGTTTATAAGGTATGGTCTCGTAAGTATCAATTATACAATTAACTTTAGACGTCTAAAGAGTGGATCTTCAAGTCCATTTGTATGAGCATATGCTACTAGTTGTTCAATATCAATTGACAAATGATACTTATCAAATGATTTCTGAAAAGTTTGGAAAATAGACTCTTAGTCAAATTTGTTGACATAATAATCTCCATTTTTTTTATCTAGTTTTTGCATCATAATAGATGCGGGATAACACAACTAGTCTTGCCAACAATTTGTAAACTTCTGGTCTACAATAATATGTGCTTCCATTGCACTAATAATGTAATATATAAACTTCAGGTTTACAATAATATGTGTTTCCATTGCACTAATATAAGTGCAGTCAAATCAAAGACAAAAATAACTTTTTCACTAAACTTATTTTCTCCAAATATAGAGATATTTAACATCTCCACTTTTTTTATAAGACTTAGATTAATATAATTTAATCTCAATGTGTAACTTTGTTCCTTCGTGTAACAATATTACAGCTCTTCAAGAGCCTTCATTGATCTTGTAGTTCTTCGGGAAATATATCACAAATGATCAAAATGAATCATTATTTAAGCAATTCTTCAGGGATTGTTTAATATACTCAGAGTGGACATTGAAACATGATTTATAAACATCTGGTTTACAATAATATATGATTAATTTATTTTAATCCATTTTAATATTCTAAAGCCTTGAATCATCTTTTGCATTATCATAGGTATATCAAATATAAAAAGAACTAAACACAATTTTTCCAACAAATAAAACTTTATAAATCATACGCATTTATCAGGCGAGTAATTTAGACATCACATATTGTCAGTAAGACATATTTCCAAGTTTGACATCTCCAAATTTTATATTATATGTAAGATCAAGATCGAATAAATTTATTTCGTAAGAAAATATACATATCTAACATACAATAATCTTGAAGGATTTAAAAGTAAATAAGAGAACGTAAATTCATAAAAGATGTTTTCAAGAGTTATGTAGAAAATAATTTGTGCTTGCTTACCTTGTAATTCAGGCCTTCCAGAAGTCTTATGCAATAAGAAAGAAGAAAATCATAACCAAACTTTGATCGTAAAATAAGGAAACAATATTGCACGTTTCAATCCATATAGTAGAAATATGATCGTATCAAGAAAATCATTGATCAAACAATAATTTCCATAACCACAACATTGGTTATATGGAACTAATAGTATGAACCATTCACTTCTGGGAATGACGTTCAATGTGACCTTTCACCATTTTGATTAAGAGCCACTCTTTGTTCAAATACAAATGTGACTAATCTTTCAAAAATATTCTTGAAGATACTCACTTATTTTGCTACTTCAGGAGCATTTCGAATGACATAGAAATATACATATTGTCTCATATTTTCTCTCTTTTATTTTTATAGATCAAATAGATCTTATAAATATCAAGTTTTAAATGTGTTGTTCTTCAGGAACTCAAAACACAAACCTCTATCAACAATGACAAAGGAAATCACAATAGTTTTATTATGCAATCCTTCACAAATGCTTGATATTAAGTTGTTAGTTTTTCTAGAACTATATCTCAAATCTTTATAAACAACGGGAAAAAAAATTCTTTGAGCAATCCTTTAGGGATGCTTTAATATTAAATTTTAGTTCTTCAAGAACTATATTACATACTCAACGTGTAACACATCAATACTTTCATTTTAAAAATTATACAAAGATAAAATAGGTTTTATTTTCAACCATAAATCTATCAACGCCAAGGAAGACCATGATTTTTGTCATCCTTTGAGGATGCTTGATGTCAAATATTTAGTTCTTCAAGAACTATATATATCTCAAACCTTCATAAACAATGATAAAAAAAAATTGAGTTTGCAATCCTTCTGAGACAATTCTATTGATCTTCATATATATTTAATTCTTCAGAAATTATATTACACATGATCTTCATAATGATCAAGAACAATTCTTTTGCGCAATCCTTCAGAGATACTTAATATTTTAGTTCATCAAGAACTATATCTCAAAAATCTTTGTTTGAGTGATCCTTCGAGGATTCTTTAATATTAAAAGAAAATTAGTTCTTCATGAACTATATTAGACGTGATCTTCATAATGATCAAGAAAAATTCATTCTTTATACATTCCTTCAGGGATTCTGAATATTAGTTAACCTTCAATTTATTCTTTGAAGCAACTTTAAATGATTCTTTCTAATTAGAGTCGCATGAGTAATCATATTTGAATGACTTTCACCAATAAAATAATTTAATCTTAGAACGTTTTTAATACTTAAGCAATTCAAGAGTCCTATAAAAGTATATTAGTTAAATAATTCTTCATATTACAAAAACACTTCGCATATTGTCTCGTTCCTTTGGATTCTATATTGATGAATATAATTAATATTGATTTGTATCAATGATCATGAAATATGAACAGCAAAATAGAAACAATAAAAGAACTTAGCAAAAGAATTGGTAATTTGATCCAATTTAGCAAAAATAACTGTGAATATGGAAAACAATGGTTCGTAGAATCAATCAACTTAAGTATAAGATTATATATGAATAAAAGAACAGATGAACATTACGAATAAAATATCATTTGCAAATAAATCTTGAAAGATAACATAAACTTCAAAAATAAATTACCTATAATTAAGTTTTTCCTTTTGCTTGTTTTGCTTCTTCATCACTTTTCATTATAACAAATGCTAAGGCTCTGCTCAGGTACGTTTGTTACTCGATCATATACAATCTTCATAATTCAATCAAGCAAAAACAAAATTAAATACATTCAGAAATAACATGATAACATGATCAAGAATCAAATTAGTTGAAAGAGAATGAGAAAAAGAAAATATATCTCCAAACTAATAATTAAGCCATCCCTGGTAGAGTCTCGTGCTGATAACGTGTTAAGAAATAAAGTAAAAGCACAAGATCAAATAAGAAGAGGAAGAAGAAGATGAAAGCACTTTGTATTATTCTCTTCACAAGTATATCTTTCCAATACAATATGAGTCCTATTTATAGTACACAAGATGAGTAAGTGAGTCATCAAGGCAATTAAGGTCCACTAACTATTCACTTACTAATGAGAGTTATATGAAGGTGAAAATGGGAGTTATAGGAAGGTGGAAGACTTAAGGATGGACATCCACTGAGTCATTATTTCATAACAAAATTTAAATTTTAACACTACCAATAAAATACTGCACACTACCCACTACAAGAAAACATTGAAATTCTGAGGCACAAAACTCCTTGGAAATGGTCCATATCTCCTCGGAATGCCAATTTTTTCCGAGCAACTCATGTCCTGGAAAAATAGTTGGTTGCAATCCTATTACCGAGGAAATTTCTGAGGAACTTTAGTTTCTGAGGAAAAATGTCCTCGGAATAATGATTTGACAACTGTACCACAGACTGACGCATCTACGAAAGCTGTCACTAAATTGACTAGCGTTTCCGAGGAACTTTATCCTCGGAATATATTTAATTTGAAAAAAAAATATAATTACTTGTTTGTGTGCCAAAACTTTTGAATTTCAAATTTTTAAAAGACCACCAATATTATTTTCAAATTTCAAAAAAGCGCCAATCTTATTTTCAAATTTCAAACAACTCAACACTCAAACAACATAATTTTACTAATTTTTCACTAAAAAAAACTATTTTTTCACTACTTTCACACTTGCAGGAATTTATTGTATAGTTTTTCACAAATTTTGCAGCATCAATTACACAATACATAAAAAGAAAAATATGATTAAACAAAAAAATTGAAGTTATTCTAGATTGAATACAGTACAACATAGATAATGCACAAAATTGAACATAATCGAAACAAAATCAAAGAAGTTTATAACATCAACATAGATAATGAACAAAATCGGAACAAAATGGAAGATGTGTGTAACAGCAACAACAACACAAATAATGATAAATCTGAAGTGTGTAACAATATCACAGTAATCAAATGGACTATGTTGCATTTGTCACACGTCAAAACATCTCCACATTTATCAACAATCTTCCTAAACCTTACATAACCCCATTCTCTAAGATAAGAACTACCACCACAAATAAGTATCGGCCTATAATCCACTGCCACCACATCTCGTTTTTTGTTCAAAATTCAGATAATTGAAAGTTTCAGAAACAGAAACAAAAAATGCCCAATTTAAAAAACGAAATCAAAAAGGGAAAAATGGGATTCAATTAAAAGGGAAAAATGGAATTTTGGGGAAAAAGGGTTTTGTGGGTTCAGCAAAAAATCAAAAACGAAAATTGAAGAATGTCAACTCACCTTGATTCTTTTTAGCTTCTATTAAAGGGTTTGAGAAGAAAAAGATACATGCAAACCTTCAATTGCTCAAAAATGGAGGTTTTGTGAGGTATGGGTGAGAGAGAGCATGGTGTCGCACTTAAGAGAGATGATGGAGGGTTCAGCTTTTTTTATTTCTTCTTCTTTCTAAATTTCAATATTGTATTATGTAATAGAGAATACAATGACAACATGTATTCCTAGAAACATTGTCCTCGGTATGTAATCTTGAAAACCGTGTTAAATGATCATGCAGGTAATGGAGGAGAGATTCCTGACACGTGCATATCGAGGAAATTGTTCCTCGGAAACCCTTTATTTTAGCGAGAAACCAAGTTTCCTCGAAATATTTGGGTCGGAATTACTTTCATTTCTTGTAGTGACCAAAAAAATTTAAATTTTAAAACAAAAAATCAAAGACTTGCGCCCATCTCAAATTCAACGTCAGACAATAAGCATAACCACTAGTACAGACGCTTGCCGAAGATTAATAAAACACCAGGACTACACTCCCAGCATTTTATTTCAGCATTTTAGCAGTTTTGTTCTAAAACTATTGATCTTTTAGAAACCAAACAATCATTTGACTTTTTAAAAAAAATAAAATAATGGTTATCCACACATGATTTATAGTTGCTCCAAATAATGGTTAGATCATCATAGACGCCGAGTGCCAGTGAAGCCTCTTCAACAGCACGAGAAGCAACCTTGGTGAGAAATGATTCAGTAAGGCTAAAGAGAGATGATTCGGCCATGTTTATTGATTGGTTTTCGTTTTTGGTGAGGAGTTGAAATGGTTGAAGCAAAATATGAAGTTAACTGAACTAGAATACAGGTGCAATAAGGAATTAATTATCAAAATTTAAAAGGGCTAAATATATTTTTGGTCCCTACAAAATTGAGACCTTTTAAGTTTAGTCATTACTCAATTTTAATAGTTCTTTTAATCCCTAATTTTTTTTCTGCACTCAGTATTAGTCCTTCCTCAATTCAAATTTGTTTAATTTATGCTTAAACTCTTGAGTTTTTGAACAATTTTTTGCAGACATGTTAAGAACATTACTAAAAGCTCATCTGCAAAAAATTGTCGGAAAATTTGATTTCTACGTCCACACTTTGTTAATTTTATCTTTAACTTTTGCCGTTTTAAAAAATTCATATTTAATTCGTTTCTAAATTTTAATAAATGAACCTTTCATAGTGCTAAGCAAAGTCGTGGTCGGTGGTGGTCTAATTAAGTGGTAGTCGATGAAGGTCAAATTGGTGACCAGAGGTGGATGGAGTGGTGATTGCTGTTGGTCAGAGTGGTGGTGGGCGCAAGTTGGAGTCGTGACGGGTGGTGGTTGTCAATGGTCGTAGCGGTGGTCAGGGTAGTAGTAAGTGGTGGTCAAATTGATGATCAGAGGTGGACAAAGTGGTGATCGAGAGTGGTGGTCGGCGGTGGTTAGATTGATGGTGGTTGGTGCTCGGTATGGTGAGAGTGGTGGTTGCTAGAGATAAAAAATGATGTTTCAAGTAATGGATGATGATCACGGATGGTGACGCATTATTGTTAAAATGATTCTTATAAAACCTATTTTTCTAGCTTTGAAATTTAAGTGAAAATTGTTTACGAATTAAGTGAAAAATTATTTCAACTTCATTTTATTTAATATGTTTGTTAGGGGAAACAACCATTTTGATCCCTGGATGTACATGAACATGTTGGTCCCAAACTCAAGGTAAAACACGAGAAAAAAAACCCGACTTCAAAATCCGTTAGCCACTTTGATCTCTGACTTTAGATTTGGCGGTTAACTCTATAAAACAGCTGAGCTGACGATTTTTTAGATGACAAGTAACTCATGACGCGGCAGCATGGATCAAAACGAAAGAAACTACTTTTTTTCAAATCCCTAGAATCCCAATTTTAAATACCCTTTCAATCCTACTATTTCTTCTTCATCTTGATTCCATACGATCTTTCTCAATCTTCCTTGGACTCTTAGAAGGAATTTCTGCATAGATGGTAAAGCTTTCACAAATCACATATGCAGGAATTAATATGTTGCTACTCGAGAATAATGTGTCTAATGTAGAGAATGCAATTATAAGCACCTGAACACAAATTTTAAAAAATATGCTTTCTGCAGAACACAAAATTAACTTTGAACTCTTGTAAACTAGTGAAAAATATATAAGCATAAAAACAGAAAAGAGAAAGATAATCTATGATTCATAAGGGAGGTAGATGGCAGAAACGAAGCCATCTTGAAAACAAGTATAGTAACAATATTTTGATGATATCAAGTTAGAACTTTGAAAAATAAAGCATTGGCTCTTGCATTTGCGTAACTTTCATCTTATTGTTATGTTTATAATAGTAGCAATGTAAATTAACAACTGGCCATTCTCAAAAGTGAAATCAATCACTCAAGCAATTTTGCATGAGTCCAATAGAAGGAGCACCACCAACACACAAACCTAACGTCGGGATTAAAGTGGCTAACTGTTTTGCTGTCAGAGACTTTTATTATTATTATTTGTTTCAAATTTAAATTTTAAAACAAAATATCAAAGACTTACGCCCATCTCAAATTTAACATCAGAAAACAAGCATAACCTATAATACGGACGCTTGCCGAGGATTAATCAAACTCGAATGAATGAAGAAAATTCAATTATTGAAGCATGCATAGTTAATTAATGTAGCAATTTGGTTAGAGAGATAGAGACCTTGTATCCGGTGTAAATATAAATGGCTCAAACCCAAAACTGAAAGGAACGATGCAAAGGACGAAACTGAACGGAGAGTTTTTCTTTAGTGTCGTTGAGATCAATGACGATAAGGGGCAACATAACTCAACTAACTACACTAAAGAAAATAAATAAATCTCCTTTTAATTTATCCTTTTTATTAACTTTTTTTTTGTTGTAATAATACTTCTATTTTTTATGTAATATTTATTTTATATATTAGAGGGATAACTTTGTTATCTACTCTAGTTTATGAAAATTGGTTAAAAGAGTACAAGAAATAAGATAGTGATCTGTGGGATGAATTTAGCAACCAAAGTTGTACGGAAATCACGCCTCAGCAGTGAGCAAACCAAATGATAAACCAAAAATGAGAAACTCGATCATAGCATATCTAATGAGTACGCGCTCAAACACTAAAATTCATCACAAAACTAATTAAACCGTTCAAAAAAATAATTTGAAATTGATTGAGATGATTCAACCAGCTTGGATGTTCATTAATTTGGAAATCAAATGGACTACTGAAATGTCATGCCTCATTCCCCCCCACCTAGTAAAATGCATTCAACAGATGTCCTTGATACTGTCAGTATTTCTGCCTTTCAATTCAATACACTTTTTAAACATAAGGTGGCCTAAAGATCGATCACACAAGACAATTTCTGAATCCTGTTCAACAAGAAGTGTCCTTGCTTAATGGTTGCTCGGTAAAGAGCATTCTTAGCATCAGGGCGGTTAGTTTCAAGAACACCTGCAACTTTATCAATCTTACAGTGAAGTTTCCCATCTGCGATAAAACGTGATAGCTCCCTGGAAACAAATAAATGTAATGAGCTGCCTCCCACATTTCGCTAAAGTTGCCCACACATGATTTATAGTTGCCCCAAATAATCAAATAGAAGTGTGGAAGGAAGAGTTGGATAGCTTAGTGTTAAATGAGTTGAATGTTTTGAATTCAAACCCGGACAAAAAGAAAATATCAATCTAACAACTAATTACTAACATTTTCCGGTAAAGAAAAACTCAAATAGGAGTGTTTAAATACATACATATTAATGATTTCTTAATTGGATTTATCTCCCTCAACCTGAAACGTCAATCTTCTCTTTTTTCCAAATGCAAAGAAGTTATTTTATAAATATACTTGGGGCTGTCAAGCATATCGTGTGCAAACAAAGTTGTCACCAGAGTACAATCAAACAAACTTAACTTAACACAAAGATACCTATGACAAGAACATGAATATAACAAAACGAGAATCCAACAATACTGATACATCCAACAATATTCCTGCACTACACTTGAAGCTCATAACCACCATTGTTTTTCACTTCAAAGCATTGCCAACCTACCTTTAATTCCCAGCCTCCAACAACAAAATCACGGGTCTTTACGATTTAGTTCATGCAGCCACTCCATTTGCAAAACATTTAAGCACAATAACATAACACATGCAATTTGAGGCAAACAATTAACATAAAGTTGTTACCTTAGTTCTGTATTCCTCAATAATTTAATATTACAGAAACAAAGAAGAGTAACTTAATACCTTTAAACTTGACAGTGAAATCCTTGAATGTCTCTTAATGTTCTGTTTCTGATGATACAATTTTAACTTGTTTGATGTGTGATATCTTGGCCCAATCATGTCCTACCTCTGGCTGGTATCTTCTACATAACTCAGGACAATCTTTCATTTCTAAGCATTCAAGGTTTGGGAGGCAATGCACATCATTAGGGAGTGAAAGTAATTTCGGGCAATCTCTAATTGTAAGTGTATTTAGACAAATGAGAGTTGATGACCACTCAGGAAATTTCTCAAGATTTTCACAGTCAGCAATAACTAAGCTGCTGTGTAATGTGTCTGCACACCCTTGCAACCATTGAGGAAAACTCAACAATTGTGGCAAAGATCCAATAAATAGTGACTTGAGCCTTAACTTAGGGATTACATTCTCATGGCCCAAAGACAATTTCAAATTATTGCAATTATTAATAATCAAAGACCTTAGATTCCCACAATTGCTAATACTCAAATAGTTAAGATTAGGAAGTTGTACTTCTCCAAGCAATGATTGTCACAAGAGAGAGATAAGAATTCTAAATAAGTCAATTTGGCAATCTCTTTGTCTGGAAAATCAGACTGCATTGTGGTTATACGTAGATGTCGAAGGCTGATCAAATTTCCTATTCCATTGGGTAATGTTTCAAGCTTTAAGCATGGACGGAGATTCAAAGTTTGCAAATTCTGAAGTTTGCACACTGAATCAGGGAGGCTCTTCAATTTTTTATTGTCCTTAAGATTGAGATATCTCAAATGTTTTAATTCACCAATTAAGCGGGGAAAACTCTCATATGTAGAACCATTTAACTTCAAAACTCGCAAAAATTTACACCTTGATGCCAAATTGTTCAAGAAAGCTACATTGTTGGCTTCTAATGGAGAAAGTATTGTTCTCAATCCTGTGGGAATTGATGTTTGTCCAAGAAAATCATTTGTAGTAAATGACAAATGGAGAACATTCTCAATTATATTTTCATTATGGAATTTTAACAATTGAAACTCATCTCTTGCAACATATAGGGCAACATCATGCACTAAATCATGCAATTTAAATAGACAAGCATTGCCCAAGACATTGAAATCTTGAAGGAAAGCTCTTGATTGTAGCTCGTGCAAAAATTGATTGCCGACATCTTCCAAGGTTTTACCCTTGTTTGGTGATGGAAGACAATCAAGAGCCTCCCAAAGCACCGTGACACAATAATTAGTAAATTCGAAGTCTTTTACAAAGAGGGAGAAGCAGGCAAAACATTGTTTTAAATATGAGGGTAATTGATCAAAACTTAATTTGATAGCAGGCAAAATATTATCTTTTTGTGGTAAATTCCAAGTCTCATTGTCCCTAACAAACTTCCACTCTTCTATATCATCTTTTAGGAACAATGAACTCCCCAATGTTCTTAGGGCCAGAGGAAGCCCTCCACATTTTTTCACAATTTCTTTCCCAATCTCTATCAATGTTGGATGTTTTTTCTCTTCTCCCTCTTTAAATGACCATTTGAGAAATACAGACAAGGAATCCTCTCTAGAAAGACCTTGCAAAGTGTATGATATGTTTGTGCACATCATTTTAGCAATTGAGTGGCTACTTGTGGTCACTAAAACTTTACTTCCTTCATCTCCTACTTGTATTAAATTCTTCACCTGCATCCATTTGACATGATCTTCATTCCATACGTCATCCAAGATGAGCAAGAATTTTTTACCAGCAAGCGTGTTTCTCAAATGAGATTGTAGCTGCTGTACATCAAGGTTTTTAATGTTTTCTTGGTGAATGAAATTAGGAGCGGAATCACCAACACTAGCTGAATTGAGGATTTTAACAAGCAGATGCTGAAGTTCAAAATCATTGGAGACACACACCCACATCTTTAATGGAAAAGACTCATCTAAACTCTTGTCATTGAACACCGTCTTTGCAAGTGTTGTCTTTCCCAAGCCTCCAATTCCAACAATAGGAATAACAGAGAGACTTTTATGATCACTATCTTGCAATAAGAGATCAATAATTTTTTGTTTATCGTTTTCTTTACCTATTACATCAGAATTAATTACATGCGAATGAGTCAATTCACGCCTTTTTATAACATGATTATCACTATCATTGGTTTGAAGGTCAAAGTTATGCCTAGCAGCAGCAACCTTATTCAATCTCTCATTAATATGTTTGATTTGATGTGCCATTTTAAGGCGATAAACAAGAGGATTAGAACCGGAGAAGTAACGTCGTACCTTCTTTCTGATGCTACCAGAAGCGTTGACTATGTGCTTCCGCAATGCCTCGCACTCAAAATCATCGATTACATCTTCTGCATCGTATAAGACACGTTTGATCTGTTTCAGCCATTCACGAAGCTCATAATTCTGCTTCTGCTTTAGCTCTGCATCCAACAACACAGCTTTGATGAGTGACACAGTGTTTTTAATCTCTCGAAGATCATCATAGACGCCAAGCGCTAGAGAAGCTTCTTCAACAGCACGAGAAGCAACCTTGGTAATAAATGAATCAGCAAGGCTAAAGAGAAATGATTCGGCCATGTTAATCGATTGGTTTTTGAATTATTTTTTTTGGGTGGTGTGATTGGTTTTTGAGTTTGGTTAGTGGTGAGCTGAAATGGTTGAAGCAAAAGGTGAAGTTACCTGAAGTAGAATACAGGTGCAATGAGGAATTATCAAAATTTAAAAATGTGTTATATGGAAGCTTGATACAGTGTTTAAATATTCCCATTTTAACTTTCATGAAATGGAGAGGGAGTGGAAAAAGAAAAGGAAAAGTCAAGTGGACCCACACGCTATGGTTTATGTGGTTGTGGAAGATTGTGATGCGAGGAAGAAGACGAAGAGCCTAAGGGTATGTTCTATCTAACAGCCTGGTTTGTGGTTGGAAGTATTTTCTGTCTTTGTAGTTGATTCATTCAAACCTACCTTCACTCTCATAACCCTATCTAGACAATTTCCGAGAACTCATCTTAATATTTGGTTTATATCAATGGACGGACCAAAATTGATTTTAGTATATACTCGCTCCATATTTTTGAAGTTTTAAAACATTCATATTATATTTGTTTCCTTAGCCAGTGCTCCGAACATTAGTTAGCATTTTCCTTGATATTTTAATTAATATTTTTTTAGAACTATATTTGATCTTTAATCATGTATTATAAAAAATTGATATTTTGAAATTCGTGGAGACAAATTCAAAATCTTATATATTACTCCCTCCGTCCCAAATTGTATGATGTTTTGGGCATTTCACACGTATTAAAAAATGTAATTAATATCGTGTGGGAAAGAGATATTATGAGTTGTTTTACAAAATTGTCCTTAATAAATGATATGGGAAATATAAATGGAAGAATTGAAAGAAGAAAGTCTAGAACAATATTTGATGGTATAAAAGTCTAGAACAATATTTTAAGAAATATGCTTTCTGCAGAACACAAAATTAACTTTGAACTCTTGTAAAATAGTGAAAAACATATAAGCATGAAATGAAGCCATCTTGAAAACAAGTCTAGAACAATATTTGATGGTATAAAAGTCTTGAAAAGGGAATATCTGATTTGGGGCTGAGCCAAGTATAGGTACTTACGCCTATCTCAAATTCAACGTCAAAAAACTGTTGATCTTTTAGAAACCAAAAAATCAATTGACTTTTTCTTTAAAAATAAAATAAAAAATTAATGGTTATCCACACATGATTTATAGTTGCCCCGAATCATTAAATAGGAGTGTGGAGAATTAGATAACTTAACTAATTTGAGCTAAAGTTAAATGAGTTCAATGTCCTTAATTCAAACTCGAACAATGAGTAAATATTACTCTAACAACAAATTACTAACATTTTCCATTAAAAAAAAAATCAAATGAGTGTTTTAGTTTAAATACATACATATTAATGATTTCTTAAATTGGATTTATGTGTCGATCTTCTCTTTTTTCCAAATGCAAAGAAATGAGTATTTTATAAAGGGTTTGTCTAACATGTGCAATATTGCACATGTTAAAGTAACTAAAAGGAGCAAGTTTTAATGAAAAATAACAATTATTTATTAAAAAATTATATGTTTAATACAAAATGTATAAGTTCCAATACAAAGTTACTATTTTAAACTTCTTAGCACGTGCAAATTTGCACATGATAGAAAAACTCTTTTATAAATATACTTGGGACTCACAAGCATAAGGTGTGCAAAGAAATAACAAAACAGATAAAATAGCATCAAAGTTGTCACCATAGTACAATTAAAAAGACTTAACACAAAGATACCTATGATAAGAACATTACATGAGTACAACAAAACCAAAATCCAACCATACTGATACATCCAGCAATCCTACACTACACTTGAAGCTGTGACAACCATTCTTTTTCATTTCAAAGCATTGCTAACAGTAACATGACAAAATCATGGGTCTTCACGATTTAGTACATGCAGCCACTCCATTTGCAAAATATTTCAGCGCAATAACATAACAACATGCAATTTGCAGCAACCAATTAACAGAAAGTTGTTACCTCAGTTCTGCATTGAAACACAAAACAGAATCAGAATGTATTGCTCAATAATTTAATATTACAAAAACAAAGAAGAGTAACTTATACCTTTAAACTTGACAGTGATTTCCTTGCACTCCTCTTAATTTTCTGGTTCTGATGATTTAATGTAAACTTGTTTGATGTGTGATATCTTGGGCCAACCCTGTCCTACCTCTGGCTGGTATCTTTTACATAATTCAGGACAATCTTTCATTACTAAGCTTTGAAGGTTTGGGAGGAAATGCACATCATCAGGGAGTGAAAGTAATTTCGGGCAATTTATAATTGAAAGTGTATTTAGACAAATGAGAGTTGATGACCACTCAGGAAGTTTCTCAAGATTTTCACAGTTAACAATAATTAAGCTGTGTAATGTGTCTGCACATCCTTGCAACCATTGAGGAAAACTCAACAATTGTGGCAAAGATTTAATATGTAGTAACTTGAGCCTTAACTTGGGGATTACATTCTCATGTCCCAAAGATAATTTCAAATTATTGCAATTACGAATAAACAAACTATCCAAGTTTGGAATAAGATGAAGTGGCAAAGACTTTAGATTCCCACAAGAATCAATTTTCAACAATTTAAGATTAGGAAGTTGTATTTCTCCAAGCAATGACTCCAAGTTCTCACAAGAAATGATATCTAAACCTTCTAAAGAAGTCAATTTGGCAATCTCTTTGTCTGGAAAATTAGATTGCCTTGTGGTTATCATTAGTTGTTGAAGGCTGATCAAATTTCCTATTCCATTGGGTAATGTTTCAAGCTCTAAGCATCCACTGAGATCCAAAGTTTGCAAATTCTGAAGTGTGCACACTGAATCAGGGAGGCTCTTCAATTCTTTATTGTTCTCAAGATTGAGATATCTCAAATGTTTTAATTTACCAATTGAGCGGGGCAAGCTCTCATATGTAGAATCAGTTAACTTCAAAACTCGCAAGAATTTACACCTTGATGCCAAATTGTTCAAGAAAGCTACATTGTTGGCCTGCAATGGAAAATGTATGGTTCTCAATCCAGTGGGAATTGATGTTTGTGCAAGCAAATCATTTGTAGTAAATGACAAATGGAGAACATTCTCAAATATATTTTCATTATGGAATTTCAACAATTGAAACTCATCTTTTGCAACATATAGGGTAAGATCATGCACTAAATCGTGCAATTTAAATGTACAAGTATTACCAAAGACATGGAAATCTTGAAGGAAAGATCTTGATTGTAGCTCGTGCAAAAATTGATTGCTGATATTTTCCAAGGTTTTATCCTTGTTTGGTGATGGAAGAAAATCAAGAGCCTCCCAAAGCACGGTGACATGATAATTAGTAAATCTGAAGCCTTTTACAAAGAGGGAGAAGCAGGCAAAACATCGTTTTAAATATGAGGGTAATTGATCAAAACTTAATTTGATAGCAGGTAAAATATCATCTTCTTTTTGTGGTAAATTCCAAATCTCATTGTCCCTAACAAACTTCCACTCTCTTATATCATCTTTTAAGAACAATGAACTCCCCAATGTTCTTAGGGCCAAAGGAAGCCCTCCGCATTTTTTCACAATTTCTTTCCCAATCTCTATCAAGTTTGGATATTTTTTCTCTTCTCCCTGCTTAAATGACCATTTAAGAAATACAGACAAGGAATCCTCTCTTGAAAGACCTTGCAAAGTGTATGATGTATTTGTGCACATCATTTTAGCAACTGAGTGGCTACGTGTAGTCACTAAAACTTTACTTTCTTCATCTCCTACTTGTATTAAATTCTTCACCTCTATCCATTTGACATGATCCTCATTCCATACGTCATCCAAGATGAGCAAGAATTTTTTACCAGCAAGTGTGTTTCTCAAATGAGATTGTAGCTGCTGCACATCAAGGTTTTTAATGTTCTCTTGCTGAATGAGGTTAGGAGTGGAATCACTAACACTAGCTGAATTGATGATTTTAACAAGCAGATGATGAAGTTCAAAATCATCGGAGACACACACCCACATCTTTAATGGAAAATTCTCGTCTAAACTCTTATCATTGAACACCGTCTTTGCAAGTGTAGTCTTTCCCAAGCCTCCAATTCCAACAATAGGAATAACAGAGAGACTTTTATGAGCACTATCTTGCAATAACAGATCAATAATATTTTGTTTATCGTGTTCCCTTCCTATCACATCAGAATCAACTACATGTGAATGAGTCAACTCGCGCCTTCTTACAACATGATTATCACTATCATTGGTTTGAAGGCCAAAATTATGCCTAGCAGCAGCAACCTTATTTAATCTCATATTTATATGTTTGATTTGATGTGCCATTTTAAGGCGATAAACAAGAGGATTAGAAGTGGAGAAGTAACGTCGTACCTTCCTTCTGATGCTACCAGAAGTGTTGACTATGTGCTTCCGCAATGCCTCACACTGAAAATCATCGATTACATCTTCTGCATCGTACAAGACACGTTTGATCTGTTGCAGCCATTCGCGAAGCTCGTGATTCTGCCTCTGCTTTAGCTCAGCGTCCAACAGCACAGCTTTGATGAGTGAGACAGTGTTTTTAATCTCTCGAAGATCATCATAGACGCCGAGTGCCAATGAAGCTTCTTCAACAGCACGAGAAGCAACCTTGGTGATAAATGATTCAGCAAGGCTAAAGAGAAATAATTCGGCCATGTTGATTGATTTGTTTTTGAATTTGGCGAGGAGTTGAAATGGTTGAAGCAAAAGGTGAAGTTACCTATAATAGTTATACATGTACACTACTTGCAAGCAACAACTTTGATTGTGTTGGATCCAATATGAATTAATTATACATACAATACCTGTCCAAAGTTTAGTCAACGAGTAACTACCAATCATACTATTGCAGCAACATCTGGATGGAGGAGCAACTTGGTATTAACTATATTTTAAATGAGAAAACCAATATAAATAATTCCCACTGACATTTAGTGGTTGACACTGTTGAATAGGATTACCTCTTGCCGAGAAATAATAAATGAGAAATAATATTTTGATACAAAATTTTGACATCAGTTCGACAACAAATAAGAGTATTAACATTGTTTTTTAATATGTGGTAAACACAATTTAGTTAATGGTCAATGAATATAACAAGGTGTCATGTCTCATTAACCATGAAGTGAACACACATCGTAGATCTGAATATCTTTAACCAAGGTTTTTCAATTGTATATTAGAACACCTAAAATCATGTATGTTTAAACATAATTTGAATGATTAATAGATATATGTGTATATTTGAACATTTGAAAATTGTAGCTAAAATTGTGGTTAATTGTGTTCAATTGATGGTTAATCGTCAAAAAAGCGATGATTGATTAGTGGCGATACTTTGTTATATTCATTCATCTTCTAGTAAACTTATTTAACTACACAATTAAACCGTGTTAGTCATCTAATTTGTTGTCGAAACTTGATGTAATGTTTTTGAGTCAAAATTCAAAATAACACAACTCATTTTAAATTGGGTGTGTAAGCAGGAAACAAATAAATTATAAAGTAGCTATATTTAATTTTGACAAATATTAATTCGTTATATTCTACATTGTTGATGCAGTTCCTATGTTAGTTTGTTTTACTGATATAAAAGGCACCAAAGGCAATACTACTTGAGAGTTGATATAGACTTTATTTCTCTATTTATAGACTCAAACGGTATTATAAATTAAGTTCAAATTTAAACAACACAAAACTCCTATGTTATCTTGAGCTGAATCTAACCATTTTATTTAAACAATAGCCACTAAAACAAGTTCAAGATATTGTTTGCTTGTGCAGCATCTTGCCGGTCAAATTTGTAACATCATGTTACTTGCAGCTTAATGTTCATCAAGGAATGGTCTCTAAATATCTTCAACTCTCGTTGAATTGATTCATCACTTTGTTCCAATCTTTAACATCTTGCTTACACACCAAACGGCAACCACACCTCTCTATTTGCAATGAATGACAGCAGTAACATTTCAATACAAATTCAATGCCATTCTCACTCCAGTAATCATCTTTGAGAATTCTATCGCGAAATTGATCAATGGACAAGTAGAGAATATAAAGGTGAGAAAGGTATGGATTCATAGGAGTTAATGTTCTGGTGGTGACAAACAGCTTACCATTACTTGAAAACAAGTAACAATCAATCTCATGGTTGCACAGCTCAGGTGGGTCAGCATAACTAACTAATAGAAAACACAAAGAAAATCCCACCCAATCATCTAGATGGCAGTTATTAGGGACTTGTATTTTTGTCCAGGAAACAGTTCTTTGAGGAACAAACCAAGATGGGATTTCTTTCCCAGGGATAAGCATGTCCAATCTTGCAGAGGGAAGACAAAGTCCCTGAAACACGTAATTGTGAAGTTAAGTAACAAGATGGAGATTATGTCATAGCATTAGCCATTTTAAAGTACAGACACACATGAAATTCTTATGTCTATGAGAGTGAGGCATAGTACAACAATAGGCTTCAATTTTCATTACAAAGTTAATCTTACCACTCATGTTCTATTTTTGTCATATGTTATTATGCATTGATTGCCTTAATGTATCACCATCAAGTGCTTCAAGAATTTTTACACAGATAAATCTAGGATACATACCTCCTTAAAACTCTTCAAAATTTTTTGAACGTAAGATAGTTGTCTAGGTGATGCAAAGACACTGCATGGCTTTGCTGAATTAAATTTGGTAGTTTCCAGTGAATCACAGTTGCTTGCATCCAACTGAGTCATACTTGACGAAAGCTCTGACAACAATTGAAGCTTTTGGCAGCAATTTAGAGTAAGAAAATCCAGCCTTGGCAGTTGAGAAATGGTTTTTGGTATGCTAACAAAATTGTTACCAGTTAGATCCAAAGACTTCAATGATGATAAGTTGTGAAAATAATCTGGGATTGATTCTTCAGAAAGATTACAGTATTAAGTTTATACATCTCAAAGAAGGTAAATTCAAGACAGAAAGTTGGAAAACAACTTTTGAAGTCTTCTAAATTCATCAAAACAACTTTCTTGTGGCGTAAAAGGGATGGATGAACTTCAGTTAGGCCTTCACAGCATTTGAGAATCAATTTTTCAATATTTGGAACACCAGAAAAATCAGGCAATCTCTTTAGGCTCTTGGAAAAAGTCATATTCAAGTACTTCAGCTTTCCTATAAACTGCTCAAAATTGTAAAAGTATGAACAAGTTATCAGTATCAAATGTCATGGTGATGAAATTTAATAGAGGTCTTGATGAAAGAGTCTCTTACATTTATTCCTTGCCAAAGCTGTTGAATTTTGCTGTGAGATAATTTAATGTCAACAACTTCATCCAGTTGAGTTAGTGGCAAAGTTTTCAAAGGACATCCTGTCCAGTGAAAAACTTTTAATGAACTAGGAAGGCAATTGCGGCCAAGGGGAAGCGTCGTCTCACATAAACTGAGATATTTTAGTTGACTTGTCTTAAAGAATGCTTCATCACTGCTCCAACGTGCTTCATATGGTTGAAGTAATTTCATTCCTATGCTTTTAATTGCTTCAGTTCCCTACAAAACCATAATAACAAAAAGCATAATCTTATAGAATGAGGGAAAGCACAAACTTAAGCAAACAAATGGTTGCATTGCTTTGTGTGTGTAAAATATTTATTTAGTTTAACTTTGATATACCAGTAATTAGTAGCTCAAGAAAAATCTAGAGAACCGCTAGCAACACACATTCTAACACACGTTTTTCAACATACTCTCTTTGATTGGTTAAAATTCACATGGGTCCCACCAAATCATGTGGGTCCCATATAAATTTGATGGGTCCTATGTGAATTTTAACCAATCAAAGAGAATGTATTGAAAAGTGTGTATTAATGTGTGTTGCTAGCATTTCTCAAAAATTTATACTGTCAATCAATCATAAACTGTCATAGTTAAAAATATTCACTTTGGTCTTAACTGCTTTAAAAATCTCATAAAATTATGTGATAATTGACAGTATTGAAGATATTTACACTTTTGTCAAAAAAAGATGTTTACACTGACTGTGATATTGTTTGAGAATGTTTGAGTGTTTATAATAACTTGTGATATTGTTTGTTTGAGAATGTTTATAAAAACATTTTATGACGTTACATAACCTGTTTTCAGTTTATTTCTATAATCTTTTAAAGATCTTATAAAAGAGATGTATGAATTATACAAAAATTTAACTTTTTTTTATCTCGTGTTATAGAAATAGTGAATTCGTAAGCATTTATATGATAAGAAGTGTTTATTATATTATAAAGGGTTAAATAAAATTTTCGTCCCTATAAATATAGCAAATTTTGATTTTATACTCTAAAAAATAAAATGAGATGTTTTCATCTTCACAATTTTTTTTGTTTTAGTTTTGGTCCCTAATGGATATAATTTTGACATTTTTTAAACATAATACGAATATATAAAAGTTGAACATAATAGACGGATATAACATGGATACATCTTGACCATAAAAGTATTATAATCTTGACATTCATATGAACATAAATTGGTCATTAAGGACAAAAAACAATTTTTTTTTTTTTTGTGATGATGAAAACATTCTATTTTATTTTTTTAGGACTAAAACCAAAATTCGCTATTTTTATAGGGATAAAAAACTTATTTAACCCTATTATACAATGCAAAATAAGTTGTTTATCCTAACATAGCCTAACTGAGGAACCACTTAGGCATTCATTTTTACAAAGGTAGGCTATCTATTACCAAAAAATTTAGGATGAAAAAATGATATCCCTATTTAAATTTAAAATAGAAAGACCCAAGACTCAAATCACCCTCACAAATATACTTTTAAATATTCCCTTCCTACATTATAAAACCCCCAAAATCAATTTTTTTTTCTTCCAAATTTACCCATTGAAACTGCATGTATAAAAAGTCTAATATCTTATACTAGACTTCAATTTTTATGAATTTTTTTATACATTTGGATTGAGCATGGCCAATCCGGAGGTGTAACATGCATTTTTTTTCTCTCCAATTTAGACTTTATTATATGGGATGTTAGAGTTCTTATTATTCACATTGAGCATGGCCAATCAGAGGTTAGGTCTCTCCTATGTTTGAAATAGAAATTGAAATTAATTTCAAAATTCAAACAAAAACAAAAAATAAATAAATATTCATTGTAAACATGTCTTAATCCAAACAATTCATACAACTAAACCGGATAAAATAGCATCAAAGTAGTCACCATAGTAAAATCAAACAGACTTAACACAAAGATACCTATGACAAGAACATGATTATAACAAAACTAGAATCCAACAATATTCCTGCACTACACTTGAAGCAGATAACCACCATTGTTTTTCACTTCAAAGCATTGGTAACCCACTTTTAATTCCCAGCCTCCAACAGAACAACATGCAATTTGCAACAACCAATTAACAGAAAGTTGTTAGCTCAGTTCTGCATTGAAACACAAAACCGGATCAGATTGTTTTCCTCAATAATTTAATATTACAGAAACAAAGAATAGTAACTTATACCTTTAAACTTAATAGTGATATCCTTGAATTCCTCTTAATTTTCTAGTTCTGATGATTTAATGTAAACTTGTTTGATGTGTGATATCTTGGGCCAATCCTGTCCTACCTCTGGCTGGTATCTTCTACATAATTCAGGACAATCTTCCATGTCTAAGCATTCAAGGTTTGGGAGGCAATGCACATCATCAGGGAGTGAAAGTAATTTCGGGCAATTATTAATTATAAGTGTATTTAGACAAATGAGAGTTGATGACCACTCAGGAAGTTTCTCAAGATTTTCACAGTTAACAATCAATAAGCTGTGTAATGTGTCTGCACATCCTTGCAACCATTGAGGAAAACTCAACAATTGTGGCAAAGATTCAATATATAGTAACTTGAGCATTAACTTGGGGGTTACATTCTCAAGGCCCAAAGACAATTTCAAATTATTGCAATTACTAATCATCAAACCATCCAAGTTTTGAACAACATGAAGTGGCAAAAACTTTAGATTCCCACAAGAATCAATATTCAAGAATCTAAGATTAGGAAGTTGTATTTCTCCAAGCAATGACTCTAAATTGTCACAAGAATGGATAGATAAAATTTCTAAAGAAGTCAATTTGGCAATCTCTTTGTCTGGAAAACTAGATTGCATTGTGGTTATACGTAGAAGTCGAAGGCTGATCAAATTTCCTATTCCATTGGGTAATGTTTCAAGCTTTATGCATCCATCGAGATTCAAAGTTTGCAAATTTTGAAGTTTGCACACTGAATTAGGGAGGCTCTTCAACTCTTTATTGCCCTCGAGATTGAGAAATCGCAAATGTTTTAATTTACCAATTGAGCGGGGCAAACTCTCATATGTAGAATCAGTTAACTGCAAAATTCGCAAGAGTTTACACCTTGATGACAAACTGTTCAAGAAAGCTACATTGTTGGCTTCTATTGGAAAAAGTATGGTTCTCAATCCAGTGGGAATTGATGTTTGTCCAAGCAAATCATTTGTAGTAAATGACAAATGGAGAACATTCTCAAAAATATTTTCATTATGGAATTTCAACAATTGAAACTCATCTCTTGCAACATATAGAGCTAGATCATGCACTAAATCATGCAATTTAAATAAACACGCATTACCCAAAACATGGAAATCTTGAAGGAAAGATCTTGATTGTAGCTCGTGCAAAAATTGATTGCTGACATCTTCCAAGGTTTTACCCTTGTTTGGTGATGGAAGAAAACCAAGAGCCTCCCAAAGCACAGTGAGATGATAAC
>Ga0228711_1001448_pt1 | contig 34880 bp, 22 predicted proteins | sample MedpolnodulmetaG_2_FD_177996 | JGI IMG/M metagenome (GOLD analysis project Ga0228711, IMG submission 177996) | Root nodule microbial communities from Medicago polymorpha collected in Santa Monica, California, United States - brown nodules | ecosystem: Host-associated > Plants > Roots > Nodule... | reverse complement strand
GTTTTTGTTTTTTTTTTTTTTTTGTTTTTTTTTTTTTTTTTTTTTTTTTTTTTTTTTTTTTTTATTTTTTTTTTTTTTTTGGAGATTATGAATTCAATAAATCTATTCATTTAATTCAAATTTCTAACTAAATAGATCAAATTTTAAATTTCACATTATTTAAAAAATTATTGATACTTCATCATCCAACAACTTCATTTAAAAATATGAGTAAATACCAATTTTCAGTTTACAACCCTGTGAATGTTCCATTTTTCTGAGATTTGGCGCAAATGATCATCATGTCAGTATCGCGAGGTTCAACGGTTGGATTTGTTAAATTTATATTCTATACAGAGCTATAAATATAGTAAGACTGAGAGCAGTGTATCCATAAGTCGCAAATGCCAAAATTGTTAGGCCGGATATCCGTGGTGTGGTGCTCCAGGTTCAAACCCGGGACCTCCCATTTATGTGTGCAAATTTCATGTGATATATTTACCACCCCGTCTACGGGCCAACAAAAAAAAAAGAAAGAAGATGGAGGGCAGTGTTATCAATAGCAGTTGGCAGACTATGACAGAAAACCAAAAATCTCTCATTTTTAGCCTCCATAAAACGCTATGACGGTTGCCAAGAAATCCGACAACACAATCCATCGTGGCGCCGTCATGGCCAATATATGACCACACTGATTGAGAAGACTTGCTTGTGGCATGATTCAGATTTTGGACTGTGATTATAGTATTTGCGATATGAATTGAACTGGAAGAGACCTTTTGGTTAATGTTTTGCATACTACTGACAGGCTCACGTAAAAGAGCTTGAGGAAGAAGTCAAACTGCTTAAAGATCTTTCACATCCCAACATTGTTGTAAGTATGATGTTATATTACTAAACAATATCGACAAGCCTATTCGTTCACCTAGACTATCTCTTGATTGGATATTTTTTTTCTTCTTCTTTTTGTGCTGTAGAGATATTTGGGTACTGTTAGAGAAGAAGATACCTTAAATATTCTCCTAGAGTTTGTCCCTGGTGGATCCATATCTTCACTCTTGGGGAAGTTTGGAGCTTTTCCTGAGGCGGTAAGTTCTAGCTACTGAACCATTCTACTTTGGTCATTCTTTATGCCAAACTATTTCAACTAATTCTTTCAACAGGTCATAAGAACTTACACCAAGCAGATATTGCTTGGACTTGAGTACTTGCACAAAAATGGAATCATGCACAGGGACATTAAGGTTGCTTTACTTATCATCTCATTGATATGCATGCAAGCCTGGTTCTTTTTCGGTTACTGATGTCCAAGTATATATTCATTTCAGGGGGCCAACATTCTTGTAGATAATAAAGGATGCATAAAACTTGCGGATTTTGGAGCATCCAAACAGGTCGTTGAGCTGGTAATCTAACTCATATCTGTCACTCTACTATTATGACATTATATATACTGCTTTACCTTTGTGAAGGATATTGTATTTGTATTATTGTTTAAGAGGTGCATTGTTTTATTCTAGGCTACCATGTCTGGTGCCAAGTCTATGAAGGGTACTCCATATTGGATGGCTCCTGAAGTTATTCTCCAGACTGGTCATAGCTTGTAAGGACATTAACCCTCTTCACGTATATTATGATATGCTGCTCTGTTTTTTATATGCTTTGACATGAATAAAACTGAAAGTTTCTTCTAGTCAGATGTCACTCGGTGTAGTCTACACCGACTGTTTTATGATTATAAGTGTTATATGGAGTCTGGTATATATGGAGTTGCATTATAACTGCCTTAATTATACAACAGTGGCTTCTGTTAAAAAATAGAGAGATGGTATTTAGCACCTGGTATGTAGCAGAGATGAGGATGTTGCGCTGGATGAGTGGTAAGACTAGACATGATAGGATTAGGAATGAACCATTAGAGAGAGTGGGGGTAGCACCTATAGTAGAAAAGTTGGTAGAAAATAGGCTTAGATGGTTTGAGCATGTAGAGAGAAGACCCGTACATGCCGTGGTAAGAAGAGTAGATCAAATGGAGGAGAGTCAAGTTAAAAGAGGTAGAGGAAGACCTAGGAAAACTATTAGAGAAACCATTAGAAAGGATTTAGAGGTTAATGAGTTGGATTCAAATTTAGTTTATGATAGAACACTATGGCGTCATTTGATCCATGTAGCCGACCCCACTTAGTGGGATAAGGCTTGGTTGTTGTTGTTGTTGTTGGTATTTAGCACCTGGCAAATAGTGCAGATGACAATGAAGAGAGAAACACAGAAAACAATGTGGATAAAAGATGTAAGAGAGGAAAAATGATATTTCATGTGTAACTATCTGTTTGTATATAAGTTGTGAATCATTATGTCTATTGTCCAAAAATAAAGGTCTTTCTCAAGATGTTGAAAAATGTTAGCTGCAGGAATTATCAGAAAGCTTTTGAAACTAAATATCAATGTTTTCATATGCCGATGCTTATTTTTTCAGCTCTGCTGACATATGGAGCGTGGGCTGTACAGTGATTGAGATGGCCACTGGAAAGCCTCCTTGGAGCCAGCAATACCAACAAGAGGTATATTATGAATTGTCTTTTGAAATTCTGTTTGAAGTGCTCTCTGAATATCTACTAAAATAATGGGATTTCAGGTTGCTGCTCTCTTCCATATAGGGACAACTAAGTCTCATCCACCAATCCCTGATCATCTCTCTTCTGGAGCAAAAGATTTTCTGCTAAAGTGCTTGCAGAAGTATGCTCCTTTTAATTTTCTCCTGCTTTCCTTTTATAATATAGATATGCAGGAATTGATCATACTAAATACTTTTGTACTTATTTTAGGGTGAGATGATTTTTATTATTCATTTGCGTGTGTGTGTAAGAGAGTAGAATGCAAAAGTGAGATGCTTTAATTTCAAATGTTAATTGGCAGATTACAAATGTCTCATTAAAATATGTAATCCTTATGTAGGGAACCAATTTTGAGGCTATCAGCATCAGAACTTCTTCAGGTTATTCTACGAGCATTTATCTTTTGACTCTGAATATGAAAGCTAGAACTACTGCTATTGATCAGTAGTGGATTCTACCCTGTTATTATCAGTGTTTTGCATGAAATATTCAGCTCACCCTGAGATTAACGTTTAGTTCGTAATCAACTGCAGCATCCCTTTGTTACCGGTGAAACTGTGGATTTGGCTCCTCAGTCATCTACTGCCATGGTATGTATAATTCAAGTAATATTTGAAATGTTGTTCCATGTATCTTCAATAAATTAATTAAAATTTGAGTTAACTTTTGCTTCTGACAGGGAAGTTTTGGAGCTTCTTCACCGTCATCATGTGCTCCAAACGTTGAATCCTTGTAAGTGTTGAAACATTCTTTCTTAAATTTTTAAGATCTGGCACTTTTTTTTTTCTTTTTCTGTTGCACATGTAAAGCAGATGGACTTTTCTGTATATTATTTGTTGATTCTAGTGAACAATAAAAGGATTTTGGTTAACAAATGTTTGTGATTTATGTAGACTTTGCTCAACAGTAAATCCTCAGGATTCGGGAAATAATCATTTATGGGGAATGAGCAATGATGATGACATGTGTGTGATTGATGACAACGAAGAGTTCTCAGAGTGTGATATCAAATACAAGTCATTGATGCCAGATAATATTGAGGTTCTTGCATTCAAGTCCTTGTTTTTATTTTATTTAGGGAAAATTACATTGACCTCCCCTGAGGATTCTTTAATTGAAAAAGTAGTATTTCATTCTCTTTAGTGGTGACTGGATAGAGCTAACGGTGCTAAATGGCATGTATAATCAGGGGAGGTGAATGTTTTTTATAAATAGAGGGGAGGTGTGTGTCATTTATGAATGTAACGACTTCTGAAAAAACTTTTTTTTAATGTAGAGTTTCAACCCGATGTCTGATCCCTCTGATGATTGGGGGTGTAAATTTGATGCAAGTCCAGAACTGGAAAATAGAGAAGTTAGTCTGGACACTGATGAAGGTTACATGTCACGTGTTCAACTGGAGTCCAATAAGGAACAGAAAGATTTACCCATTCCATGTGTGCCATCTCTGTCAGAAGAAGATGAGGAGCTCACAGAGGTCAAAATTAGAGCTTTTTTGGATGAGAAGGTATTTTGTTTTTAGTTGGAATCATGTTAGCTGTTCTGCATTAAAATTTTCATCAATATTTTCATCTACAAACTGCTGTTTCTTGACGATGATGAATGATGACTTTCCATTTATGACAGGCTCTTGAACTGAAAAAACTGCAGACACCTTTATATGAAGAGTTTTTCAACAGTTTAAATGCATCTTGTTCTCCCACTGTGATTGACAGCCCAAGTGATGATATCTCCGGTCGAAAATACTTGAAATTGCCTCCTAAAAGCAAGTCACCAAGTCGGATACCAAATAGTTCTCCATCTAAAGCAGTTGACAATGCTGGAAGTCCTGGAAGTAATGGCAGGTCAACCGTTGGCAATGTAGATAGTCATGGTTCACAGGATGTTCCAGCATCTCCCATTAATGAACGAAAAGGAATGACAGTTGACTCTCAACAGGAGCCCTTTAGCCCAAGGTTTTCTTTGTGTTAATTCTTTTCCTTGCTTTGCTTCACATTAGACTTAATTCATATACACTGTCAGTGTAAATACTTACTACACAGTCAATCGATCATAACCATTAGACCATTAATTATGTTTGACTTTAATCATACTTGCTTCTAAAGTCACACATATGATTGGTTATGATTTGCTAACAATGAAATGACTGGTTATGACTTTAATCTTTTACACTAACAGTGTATTACAATTAAAATCCTTTCACAACATCAAATATTTTAAAAGATACAGTAATTTAACAACACAATGTTTCACCTGCAGTTTAAGCTTTTCCGAGAGACAGAGGAAGTGGAAAGAAGAGCTTGACCAGGAGCTTGAGAGAAAACGAGGTCAGAAGTTTTTCTAACTTTATTTATTTATCTTTGGAGTTAAACTAAAACAATATTTAGAGAATGTTAAATTCACCTTTGAATTAGAATATATCTATTGAATTTTAACGTTAATATTAAATTGTTTAATATCATTGAGATTTTTAAGATTAACATCTCATATACCTTTCAAAATATAAGAACCTATTGTTTAAATCTTACAATATTTGATACAAATAACCAATGTAATAATTTTTTTTTTTGACAAACCAACGTAATAATTATTACTCCCTCCGGTCTCAAATGTAAGGAAATTTTCACTTTTTAGGTTCATTCAATAAATAATGTATGTGGTCCATAATATGGACCACATACATTATTTATGGACCACATACATTATTTATTGAATGAACCTAAAAAGTAAAAAGTTGCTTACATTTAAGACCGGAGGGAGTACTTAACTGCTGTCCAGTGTTGTTAAATATAGCACCATTGCACAGTGAATTTGAACAAATGGCTATTGTTCCGCAATATGCTGTTTAGTACAAAATATTGTGAAATAGCGTTTAGCACTCATGCGCTGCAGAATTTGAACAAACTGCTATTTTCCTTGATCTGCAATAGACAACGCTGCTGTTGTATCAACAAAAATCACACTATATAAAATGATTAATGGCATATCAGTGCCTATAAGTATGTTAGGGCTTTACAATCCTTCAAGCTTACAAAGTGTGATGCCTAGTAGCATTTTGGCATATCATTCATTTATTTACGTGTGGCTTTTGGACAATGTTGCAGAAATGATGCGCCAAGCTAATATGGCAGGAAAGACATCCTCACCAAAGGATCGAGCTTTACATCGACAGAGAGAGCGGACAAGATTTGCTTCTCCCGGCTAATACCTGTCTTGTTAGAGCATTCATCCTGTCTTCGTGAACGTCAATTGAAAACACAAGTTGCTGCAGTTTTGCTGGGCTTGTCAATATTATATATATCTGATCTGATCTCCGATTTAATCGTTGTGTCATTTTGACATATCTCACATGCTTAGCCCGTCCGTGCTGTTGTGTTATGTAAAGCTTTATACACAGGTGTTGCTTGAAATTTTTGGCTTTCCTTTGGGCTTGAGATGGATGCTCGTCTCAAGTATTCCCATTATATTATGATGATGATTCCCATTATATAATGAAAATATAAAATAATCAGAAACGTGTGGCGCAAGATTGCCTATGGATTATGGAACCGGTGCCACTTGCCTCTGTTTTTTTTTCAATGGTAATTGCAGTTTGATTTATCAGTGTGATACTAGTGTGATTAGATTAGATTTTTTGTTTTTTTGGTAAAAATAGTTTATAATTGAAAGTTTTTCAAAATTCCTGAGAAATTGACATATATCAAGATGGATTTTGGACTATTCTATGGTGTGAACTATTCTTTTCTTTGTTTCTGACCATGTCTCTAAATTTGCTTCTAAATCCGCTACCATTATTCACGGTTATTTTTTAGTCGAAATTTACAGAAGTTTTTGAGGTGTTTCTGACCATTATGCACTACTTGTTGTGTAGTTTAACTTGTTAGTTAAGTAATCACATATCAATAATAAATAGTTCTACATATTTATTTTTCAATTATTTAACAGAAATATATAACTAATTCTCGACCACAAATATTCAAAATTGGCTAAATATATATCTTTTTGGTTACTCAATTAATAATTATATTTAAATATTAACACATAAAAATTCATATTACAATGTATATTATTATTATTATTATTATTATTATTATTATTATTATTATTATTATTATTATTATTATTATTATTATTATTATTATTATTTATGAGAGTACTTTACACAAAATTCACACTAGGTCATGGATTTGGATTCTTTCCGTTGAAAATTCTGTCAAGTTTTTTTAAGTGGAATTTTAACCATCAAACTTGAGAGAGAAAGTAAGAATTAATTTTTTTAAAAAAGTGGTTGTTGCATTTTAATGGTGGAGATTGAAAATGAAGGAAGCTTGAGAAAATTTTCAATAGAGAGAATCCAAATTTCTAACTTAGTTGCAGTAGGTATGAGTCGGAGTAGGTTTAGATTCCAAACTGCTCAACCCCTATTCTCCCTCCATCTAATATAGGAAAAGTTGTTGAAATAATAAATTTATCAAAAAAGTGTGTAACAATTACTATATTTACCTTCATATATAAATATATTCAATGTTGATTTTTCAAATTCTAAGACAAATAGTAATATTAATAAATGATAGTATAACTAGAAAAAGAATGATGAACATTTTTTTAAAAAAAATAATCTTATAATTAAAAAAGAAATGAATAATTGATAAATTGTATCTTTAAAATTTCAAAATGACAATTTCAAATAAAAAAGTTAAGGTTAATGTTTCATAAACACCCTTTTTCCCATAAAAAAAATTGAAATAAAATTCATAGAGCATAACGATGGGAACCTTACAACATAACTAACTAATGTCTGTCTTAAAACTGATGAGATGAGGAGACAACAGAATCGCCTCCACCTTTACGATGAGCATGTTTCGCCTCATAGTTGACAGGTGTATAGCTCTAACGAGAGCTAAATCACGTGCTCGACGACGACGACCAGACACAAGCCTAAGCCTCCCTGATGACCTAATCATTGAGATTCTTTCCTTCTCCGATGTGAAATCTCTTATGCGAATGAGGTGCGTCTGCAAATCTTGGAAATCTATCATTTCCGATCCTATATTTATCAAACTTCACCTTACGTGTTCTGCACGCAACCATTACTTGACAGTTGACACTACACCAACCTAACAATGCCTTCGTTAATAGTGATCTTCCCTTTCCCGTGCATCGTTTAATCCAAGAGAAACAGTTTATATATCTTCCTCATTACCCTCATTATCAATATAAAGAGAGGGATTGTCAAATTGCAATTGGTTCTTCTTGCAATGGATTGTTTTGTGTGCTTTGTCATCATATACCCATCAGAGAGGTCTGGTTCCGTTTATGGAATCCTGCCATGGGTACAATGTCAAATAAGTTGGGTCGTTTTTCTTATCACTACTATTTAATAATTGTTTTGTTTTATAACTCTTCTTCTGTTTGTTTGGAAGCATGTGGATGTCACTAGTACATTTATGCCTTTCAGATCACCCATTACAGATTTGATGGTTTGTTTTTAGAGGCATACTATTCATAATTAAGTTGTTATAATTATAGGCTGTGCTCAATTGCTACCAGTTTCCAAACTTCATAATTAAGTTGTTTAAAATTAAAACAAAAATGATAAAGTTAAAGCTTTTTATTCTGTTATATAATCTAGGACTTGCAGGGCTTGCTGGAAACTAACATTTTTAGTATAGACATTGACATTGTACTAAGTAGTTGAGGAGGGGTAATTGGCAAATGATGCTATGGAAAACCTATTCTTAGTCGATGCTATGGATCGTCACATGGAACTAAGAACAACCAAACAGTGATACTCATATTTTCACACAAACCCTTAAGATAATGAATTTATGGGTCATCTCACTTGTATGCTCTTCAGTCCCAAGTCTTCCATCCAATTTAGAACTTTACCTTACACTTGACACAACATAACAACGAGGACTTGGGAACTACGGTGTAGATTGATATCAAACTTCCCAAGAAAAACTTACGGTGAGAAAGACTGCCGAAATTACTATTTTTACACCCGGACAAAATAAACTGTTTTTACACAACACAAATGGATTGACATGAAATTCCAAATATATTAATTTGGTCAAAGCTTGCATTGACATGAAAAACAAAAGAATATCTATCTAGTATAGTATTGATACAGTATAGAATTGCTTGAGCTTGATATCCTTATGAAATAAATACAATGAAATTGAAAATATATCACATTATGTTCTTAAATTTTGGACCGGGCAATTGTACTGTTGTAGCTGGTTGCTGTTTCAATCCACTAACAAAGCCATCAACTTTTTGTACATTTTTCTTGCTCTTCAATGGTGAAACTAGTCTTGTTACCAGTCTCGAAGGAGAGAAAGATCGGCGTAGTTTCGATGCAGCTGATCTCTTTGGAGAACTCTTGCTCAAACACACCAATCCATCATTTTTCTTGCTCTTTGGATAACTCCTATTCAAACACACTAATCCATCACTTTTCTGTACACTTCTCTTGCTCTTTATTGGTGCAGCCAATCTAGAAGGAGATAAAGGTAGACTAGATTTTGACGCAGCACGACATCTCTTTGGAGAGATCAATCTTGTAGGTCTCTTGGGTGAAGGTGGTGATTTGATCAGAAACTTATGTGGTGATTCAATCTGAAACTTGTGTGGTGTTGTTGTTTTTACTCTATTTGGTGATTTGGTCATAAACTTATGCGGTGATTGGGTCCGAAACTTATGTGGTGATTCAATCCGAAACTTGTGTGGTTTTGTTGTTGTTACTCTATTTGGTGATTCGATCAGAAACTTATGAGGTGATTTGATCCTAAATTTGTGTGGCGTTGTTGTTGCTCTATTTCTTGATATGACAGGTGATCTTGTCCTGCAAAATTGTTGCTGATGTGAAGAAGTTGAAGAGAATAAAGGGTTCGGAAATAGTACTGTCTTTTTAGCCCATGGCCTATTCCTAGGAGATACCCTATTTGCTAAATACTTGTTTTTCTCTTTCTCTTTATCAAAGTCTCTTACTTTTTTTGGAGAGACCTTGAAGTTGATTCTGGAATGCACTCGTTGAGATGGTGATGGTGGTGAATCAGATTGTTGTTTATTTTGCTTCTCCTTCCTCCTTTTAGCTCTGAGTTGTGTGTTTTCAGGGTCTGCTTTTTTGTTTGAGTTTTGGGATAGTGGCGTTTTTGGGTCCTCCACAGCGGATTTTGTACCAACTGAAGAAACTATTTCCCTGGCAAATTGACTTGCCTGTAAAATTTCTACAACAGTTTCCCCTACAAGCATTGCAGGCAATGACATTTGCCTCCACTCACCTGCATCAAAGTTGCTACTTATAAGAAAAAGCATGAATGAATTGAGAATAGAGAATTGAGGAGGGTTTACAAAAAAGAAAAAATGCTAAATGTCATGAAGCATTGTTATCCCAAAACTCGCGGATGCCAAACGTTTCAATGTAACTGGTTTCAATTTTTAACTCAGACATCCAATGTATTGTTATGCGGCCGAGTAATTGGTGGCTTCCGACTTTGTGAATATGGTAACATTAGTGACAAATAGCAATATGGCGAGAAAAAGGTCCGGTGCCGCAATCTTGATTGCACGAGATAAGGTTTTTTATGTTCTGCAACCACGTTACTGCCGCTGAGGCTGCATAAAACTCAATTGTCTGCAATATCAAGATCGCGGCCTCAAACAACAACACCATAATTTGAAGTGTTGGAACTTAGAATTGACTTTGGTTTGAGACAGAGAGAGCAAGAAAAGCTACCATACCTCCTAAATTAACTGGTTTGGGAAACTTCCCCATCGGAGATGTTTTTTGTGCACTATTCTTGATCCTTCAAATTAGCAACATAACATAAACAATTGAGTTAATAACAAACAATTACAATACAACTATTTTTTTTTTTTTTGGAAAACTCAGCAATACAACTATTAATAGCAACTTAACCAATCAATCATAATAACCAATTGACATTTTTTTATTATGAAGAAGCCAAATAGCCCACTGAAATTGGCATCAGTGAGAATGACCTGGAGAGGAGCATACTCCAAGATCTCAAGCCAACATCGGGGTTCAATTGGTTATTGGCATCAATTAAGAACCAAGGAACAATCCTTTCGACGGAACTCTAGATTAAATAACGCCCTCTGAGAATTTCTCAAAGGGTTAAGACAATGAGAATGTGTTGAAAGCAAAAAGGCAAAGTGTACCTAATAGATTCTTGCTTGCATCTTAGACTTGTTCTGAGATAAGTTCTGGTGCTGCGAGGGCTAAGATTAACTCCAGAAACCAGCTTTGATCCACCTGCCACAGTTAATTGTAGTTCTTGTAGCCGATTCATGCACTGATCCACCTTCAAAAGAATGATAACAATTAAATACAATTCAGGTAATTAAAATAAAATGGATTAAGTGTGTGATTAATACCTTGTTGAGTGTTTGTCTGATAAGAACAGGATTTAGAACAGCTAACATGTTACGTTGTCTGGGTGGGGTTTTGGCGACCATTCTTTTTAGTTTAGTTTAGAAGTGTGGGTCTCGGAATCTGAATTTGTTCTCTGTCGGATCCTGACTTTCCCAAGTGAAAATGAAAGTGTTGAAATGCCAATAATAACCATCATGATCATACGTAACGTAACGGTCCAATTGATCTCAATCTTTGTTTTGCAAATTGCAACGCAACGGTCGCTCATCATAACAATAACATGCCACCGGCTACTTTCTTGCGCCATTCTGTTTTTTCTTTTTCAAATATAAACAAAACTCCATCACAAATATTCACAATGTATTTTATTTACTAAAACACATTTATTAATTATAGTTAGTGAAGTGGTTAGATGAATGAAATGCAATAAATAAATGTACATTAGTGGAAAAAATGATAAATATTGTATTGATATTATAAGGTTTACAAATAATTTGAGACAGAAAAATAGTGAAGAGGACACCTATTTTAAGATGGAGGGAGTACTTTTGTCACTAAATATATGAACCTTTTAGGAAAAATATGGGGATTAATAAAGTTGAGTGTTATTTAATTTTGTTGACGGTTGCCATTATTTTACGTGTTTACCCTTTATGAGAGATAATTAGTTAATGTTTTCATAGAGTAGTTATTATATGGTATAGAAAAATATACAACATAAATAAGTATATGGTGGTAAAGAAATAATTAATGTGCATTGAATTTTGAAAGAAATCTTATAAAAAAGACAAAGAAAACACATAAAAGGATCTTATAATTATGATGGATGTAAGTAAATAATTTACCAAAATAAATTTTTCCACCATACATTGTATAAGACAAAACGTTGTTCAATATCATAAAAGTTTGTGTTATTTTATCTTGTGATTGTTGTTATATATTATGTTGTGTTGTTATGTTTGAGTTGGTTTATTATGTATTTACATTTTACATTTGCGATATTTATATCGATCAAATATTTATTTATTATGTAAATAAATCACAATTAGTAGTTGTTTTCAACTTAATATTTTTTCTCAAACAAGTGTTGTTAACTTATGCCCCAAAGGGTACAACAAGATAAGAAACTAAATGTAAAAATTTAATCTGAAAATTGTGCATTTGTAGTTTTAAAAGCTTAAAAACTTCTATTTTCAATACAACATTTATTTTTTAATTCTACTTTTAGATCCTTATTTTGTGCTTTTAAGACACAAGTTATCCTTTTTAAAAAACGTTTTCTTCCCCAAAAAAAAAACATAATGCTTTTTCATTGTCTTTTTTCTTTTGTTGATAACCTTTTTCATTGCAAAAGACGCAACTTAACGCTTTTACTTCTAAAAGAAAACTAAATCACTTATTTTACCCAAAAGAAATGTTTTTTTTTTAAGGATAAAGAAAGAAAGAAATGTTTTTTTACTCGCCAAAAGGAACGTTAAGAAAAGCGATTTATGTCACCATTCTCATTATATGCTGGCTACATATTGAAAATAAAAATAAAAAAACATTTTTAGTTAACAATGCCTTGTAGTCTTTAACTTTAAAAGAATGTTACATAGTGAGTGTTTGGAACAACAATACATTTTGAAAAATCACAATAGCAAACCACATCAATGCAGTAGTTTAGTTTTATAGCTTTTTAAAATCACGTTGAAATATGCCTTAAAATGCGAAATTGGTAATTGAAATGATGATCCAAATATACCTATAGCTTTTTTTTGAGTAGTGATATTTGAACAACCATTTGATACAATTTTTGGTGACAACTTCTTTTTTCTCTCTTTTCATTGGTTAAAAACAATGGAGAGAGAAAAAGGAAGAGAGAGAATAAAATGATAATGGGAGTATGAGAGAGAAAATTGTTAAAAAGTTGTTACAAATTGGTTGTACAAATATCATTTCTCTTTTTTTTTACCAAAGTCCAAACCAATAGTTTTTTTCCTTCTAGAATATGCAAATGATACATATTCTTCTATTACTTTGAAAAGAACCGAATGAAAAACTAAAGAATTATCATAGTAAAAAAACAACAACTTAAGATTTGTCTAAAAGGATAAAAGTTGCTTGGGCTCCAGTGGCAATGAGCTCCTTCCAAGGACGTATCCGGAGAATACCGAGTTCGATTCTCAGGGGAACAACGCTTGGCCAGTGCGCATGCCTCTACGCACGAGCCGGATTAGTCGCCACTTTTTTGGGGTGGGACTTCAGTGAGTCTATGTTGGGTGATTTTGATGACTTTAATGTATTTTAGAGGAAAGAGAATGATGATTGAATGATTAAAATAAATTATTTTGATGAGAGAGAATTATTGGTTAGAAGAGAGATAGAGACAAAGGCACACAAAGACACCGAAACCAAAGGTACCCAAGTGCTACCCGCTTTTTTGAGAGCGTTATTTAATGATGTGTTGTTTTTCGATATTTTGAAAACTAAGGAGATACTCCCTCCGGTCTCAAATATAAGAAAATATTCTTTTTTTAAGTTCATTAAGTAGTTAATGTATCTGGTCTACATTGTAAAACAAATACAGTACATTAATTATTCAATGAACCTAAAAAATGAATCTTTTCTTATATTTGAGACCGGAGGGAGTATGATTGATTTAAATCTCTAGAATTAAAATGTCTTATTTTCCTACAAGCGGCATACATGGTGTGACACCATTGATAGATATTCAATTCAATAACCATGCGGAATATCTGTGATCAATACGCATAAAATACTTTTTTTTTTGACAAAAAAAATAAAAATAGTTTTGAACAAATATAGTTTTGAACAAATATTTCTTTTCGCATTTTGAAGTTGTAATGGGTGAAATATTCCTTTGGAGGATACTAGAACAGAAAAGGGACTATTGTCGCAGTCTGCAAGGAAAAATTGGTGAAGTTGAGTGCCTGAGCTTGTTTCACTTTTGTGTACTTGGAATTAGAAACAGGCCCCCGTCATTTTTTTTACTAAATTAGAAACAGACCCATTCATTTAAAGCTGCACAAACGAAGAGAGAAAGAAAAAAAATTTAGATAGTGGTACATTGTTGGAATATAGAATAGGAAGAATTGGTTAGGAAGATAGTTAGTTTTTTAGCTAAAGAAGTATTTATAAAAAACATGTCCATGAATGCTAAAGAAAGTCAGAATGCTAAATTATTATTTTTAAAACATAAAACTCAGAATCTAAGCACTTGAAACTTATCAAAACTCAACTTGTTTTCATTACATCGTTAGAAATCAGTTTAGTTCGAAACACTAAAAGTGCATGTGCCCATTGTGTTTGAGAAAACAAGGATTTTCAAACACAACAAGTATGTATGTCATTGTTTGAGAAAACAAAGACTTCCAAACACTACAAGCCTATACCATTGTTTGAGAAAACAAAGATCATCGCATTTGAGTGGAAGGCCGGGATGGCAAGAGTGATGACTTTCTGCTATTTTCGATACCTCTCTGTTTGAGAAAACAAAACACTACAAGCCTATGTCATTGTTTGAGAAAAACAAAGATCATCGCATTTGGGTGGAAGGCCGAGATGGCAAGAGTGATGCCTTTCCACTGCTTTCGATACCTCTCCGTTTGAGAGGACTCCACACTAAAGACTTGCGTTGCAGTGCAATCACAGCTGGGTGTGGATGCTTAGCCATCATCCGCGAATCTGCCGCCTGTGTTGGACTGCCATCAAACCTACTGCTGCTGCTCTTATCCAAAGTTGGGGTTGTCTCAATTGCTGATGTTGTTATTGGGGTGAACAACCTTGAATACCGAGCTTTCCTTTGGTTCCTTACCATCAGTTGGTGGTCGTTGCTTCCATTGGTCAATTGAGAAGAAGAGGTTGTTTCGGGTTTGAGTGTTGCCAGGGAAACTCGCCTCCTAGGCTGAAGAGGTTGTGCTTGCGAAGGTGCAGCCGGTGGTCTTGCAGCAATGGATACTCTTCTTCTTGTCATTAAATTCGTTCTGACATTGTTTTCCTTTCCCTGTAACGAAGAGCTGCATGAGGAGGGCCTTCTCTCGGGTGGTGGAGGCAAGGAATTATTAATTCTTCTCAGTGGAGGTCTTTCCAAAGGAATCAGTGATGTCCTCTTTATTGTTTTCTCGGCAACAAGTGATCGACTTTCTTGCTTTAATTTGGTTTTTCTCTCCTCCGCAATCTGGTTCTCGAGATCCCGAACCTTTAAAAATTCAACCACGTATATTAGATGAGTAAAGCGACAGGTGCATACAAATATGTCATTATGAACAAAGGTCGTGTTATACCTTGTCTTGAAGATTTCGGCACATGAATTCTCTTGTGGCTAGTCTCATTTGTACAGACTGCAAGTTATCTTGTAATTTCCTAGCTTCCTTTTCATCGTGTTTAGACTTTTCAGCCTGTTTATGACCAGATTTTCAGTTTTAAGGAAATAAAAATCACAATTATTTATATTCCCCTCAATAAAAAAGAATCTTTGTAAATTATATAAGAACAATTAAAGTCTAGCATACCATTTGCTTGTACTTCAAGAGCTCAGTGAGGTCTACTTGCTTTCGGGCTGGACCGCTCTCAATTCCTCGAACACGCGTGGCAAAATTTAGGGAACAGAGTGTCTCTGTTAAGTCTACTGAACTAGGACTTATTTGGACAAACATTAGAGTTTTGCAATCACCTCCTGCATTTTAAGCCAAGATCAGCATGAATACATCATAAATAAAGAAGATAAAGATAGAATGCACACATCAAAGAAGCATAGCTCTGACGTGAATCCTCACCTAACGAGCTCTGAAGTATATGAGTGAGCTTTGAGTTCCTGTCTCAAAAAAAAAAAGAATACAATAAAAAAGAATGCAAATAGTAATGAGATAAATAATCAATATGTAAGAACGTGTGTTATGGATGACACCAAAGAGAATTACCTGTAAGGTATGTGGGCTGATTTGGAAGCAAGGGCTGCAATAACATCACCAAGTGATGATAGAGACTTATTTATGAACTGAGATTCCTTCAGCCTTTCTCCTTCAGCTTCAGTTTTCCCTACACGCTCACTGCCAGCTAAGTCAACTAACCAAAGGTGACTTTTTGTTCTCTGGCCATTGATTAAATTTTCCCCCATTACAGTTACCCGCACCAAACTGCATGTAAAACCATCTTTTTGTCATCCACAATAATATAGAATATCTGCCTCGCCAGCTAGCCTACTACTTCCATACTAATTCTTACAATAATAATTTAATATGTTTACAACCAAAAATAGTTTTGCCTCTGCCAATTATTCAAGGAAAAACTCCGTCAGTTATATGATTGACAATATCAAGGCCTCGAAAAGTAAAAGGCACAGATACAAATCAGTTCATCTGAAAGAACCAAGACATACCAATGAGAACGACTGCTAAGCTCGTTAGCACTTGTGGAACCAACTGATCTGACTCTGTTTCCAGACTTCAGAATTTCCCAAACACCATCTGCTCCATAAACATGTGTTTCAACAAGTCCTGGGACTTCTTGGGTTCCATCTGCAGCTTGCTTGACCTCCAACCTACATTTCAGTAGTAAAACTGAGAAATAAACCTCCAATCGTTACGGTCTACCAAGAGTGGTAGGCTCAAATCTCAATACATAAATAATTAACCCTTAGTGATGTATGTTACTGTAATAATTACTAACTGCTGTCACTGTTAGTTGGTTAATTAGTGAGTGAGAGCAATTCTGATGGGATATCAGAATTGTGATTGGGGCTTGGGAAAGGCCTGAATAGCTTGACTGTCCTAAGGTCTCATATTCTTTTTGTACATTCTTTCCACTCTAGGCACTGCACCCCACATTGAGGGATTGGGATTAAGGTACTTCACTATAAACTTATTCTTTATATTTTTAACTTGAACCAATTCTATCATGACTCACAAACCTTACTCTTTGTTTTCCACTTCAGTAATATCACTTGAGAATAAATTCAAACATCAAAATTTCATGCTTCATTGGATAGGTAATGGAGAGAGAGGATAATATTGAGATCATAACATTGAGTTAATAGGTTTAACAATTAGATGTAAATCCAACTATACTCTGCCTTCAAAGAAAGCAGGTGCATAGATAACTAATTAAAAGTGTAACATCTTTCATTGAAGTAATAAATTCTTCTAAAACTTATGATTTTCTCTACCAGCAACTTTATGTTGCAAAGCAATATGTGTCTAGCAATGCAAGCAAAATTTGTGAAGATACATTATGGCATAGCTAAAGTAGGAAAAACTCACTTCTTAGTGGCTACAGAAGAATTTCCGGCCAAGAGATCTTTTATCTTTTCATTGTAAACCTCCAACATACTAACAAGCAGTTCATATTTTATTGTGCCTTGTCTCTCTTCAGAAACCCGAAATAATTCCTCAAGAGTTCTATAGTTAACTCCCCTATGCTCTGGTGTTCCTTCCATGGTGAAAGTCTTACCAGTTCCGGTTTGCCCATATGCAAAAATGCAAACATTGTAGCCATCTAGTACTGATGCAACAATAGGTTTTGTCTGTGCAAAAACAGCCTCTGCATGATAAAAAAATACACACATGATTAAGCAGCAGCCATAATATAAAATAATACTTTCAACATAAATCAACCTACAAAAAAATTATAATTTCTCATGTACCTTGATTATCTTCAGGTTTGAATACATGATCAAATTTAAATTGCTTTTTAGAAGAATCAGAACAAACAACTTGAAGCTCCTCAGAATTTGACTCAAAATTGACAACAGATACTGCCGATCCATTTGCAATTTCATTTTCATTTAATGGTCTGCATCTACAGAAAACTCTGATATTTCCCTTGAGTTCAATCACTTCATTGTTAAGCCTCCTTCGCTCCAAGGACACCTCTAGGTACTTTCTTTTCAAAATTTCATATTCAGCACCTAGTCACAAACCAAAAAAACATTCTAGTAAAAAACCTAATCATAGATTATATTCAATTTTAGGCACGTGTAAACGCTTACCGAGAAGCTGAACAGACTTCAAAACTTCTAGACCAGGAAAGGACTGAAATGCAAGTTTCACTTGTTCGCTAAGGGCTACATGCTGTCTCTTCAAATTCTGAAACATGCATAACAAACACAAACCACAAAAACATTAACAAAAGTAATATTGAGAAGGACTTTGATTCATTTATTTAATGAAGCAAATAAACCAACATTCAAAATTTACCTGAGCTTTGGTACTTAGGTCAAGAATTTTCTTCAATATTGGGAGTGTATGACCGTCCTGAGTTGACATAGTATTGTCATCCATGTTGTCAGAGGTTTCGTTCAATTGCTCGGATGAATTATCTGATAACAAACACAAAAAATGAGAATCACTCTTGTGAGATGAGAATCTCTTACTTTCTTTTATTACTATTATTGTACCAGATACTGAAAATCTTATTCCCAAATCATTTTCTAGGTTTTAACTATTCAAATACTAATGAGTAAACAGTCAATTTAGTCCCTAAACTATCACTTTTTCACTAATCTATTAAAATCAACTAAGATGTCCCTAACTTGAAGTATTTTTCATAGTTTAGGGACTAAATTGACAGAATCTAATACCTAAACGAAAATTGATTAGAAAAATCTGAACAAATAAGACATATATGCATTATTTGGTTGATCAAGAAGACTAATAAAAGAAAGCATGAATTTAGAGTTGAAATGAAAGAAGAAGTGAAACCTGGTGCGGATTTGAAATTGCAGTGAATGACAAAGCGATTGAACTTTTCAGTAAGCATATCAATTACTCGATCTGAAAAGAAGAACGAACGTAGCGTGATTAGTTAAATTTATTGAAAATGGAAACGAAATAAAACGAGCGAGAAAGTACCTTCTTCCATGGGTTGGAGAACGATTCAAAGAAAGAAAATTGAGAGAGAGAGAGAGAGAGAGAGAGAGAGAGAGAGAGTTCTTGTAGCTCGATTGATTCAAAGAAAGGACGAAAGAGTTTGGTTTAGATTGATAAAATGGCGGTTGAAGAGGTTTTTGAATTTTCAGATCGGAGGACCAAAGAAATGCACTTCTATTATTTCAACGGCTAATTTTTGTTATCTTTAGAGCTGACCAGGGTTTATCAAACTTTAATACAAGTATTTAGTTTTTCACCAGTGATAATCTCACGAAAACAAAGTTGAACCCGAGATCTTACAAATAAGTCATTGGTTTTTCTTTTTTATTGGAGAAAATTTAACGTGAATAAATAGTGTTTCAATTTAAGATAGAGAAGATTTTCAAATTCAAATAACACCTATAAGTATAATGTTATTTAAGAAATTACTAGCTTATTTTTACAAAATATAATTTAATTATGCTCAAATAAAATAAGTTTAATAACTTTGCAACAAAAAAAGTAATTTAATACTAGTAAAATGATATTTCTACTTATTTTTTCATTTGTATTTAATTGGATAATGGGGTTCGTCCACTTCCCCACCTCATTTATTTAAGTGTTGGTCATTACTTTAGGCATATCGCAAAATTTGAAAAATTAGATAATGCATAAATTTGAATTTAAAGAAATTAAAATAGGAGGAAAGTAAAAACAATCATATTTACAACAATAATAGGTAGATTTATGAATGATAAAAGAAAATATTTGGGTGACTAAAACAATTGGCATGTATACCAAAGGGGTTTGCAATGCTTGGGTTAAATGTATATGAAGAAAATTATTTATTTATTTTTATATACAAGAAGGAAAATATTTTTAATTAGTGGAATAAAAATGTTTGAAAAATAAAAATAATAACATGGAAAAATATTCATATTCTACATAAAATAATTGGAACAACAGAACAATAAAATTCAAGAAAGAAAATACTTGAACTTACACTTACATAAACAAAATGATAATAAAAGATAGGGTTAAATAAGTTTTTCATCCCTATAAATATAACGAATTTTGATTTTAGTCCCTATAAAATTAAACTGAATGTTTTCTTCCTCACAAAATTTTTTATTTTGTTTTTGGTCCTTAATGGATATAATTTTAACGTGTTTTTGACATTTTTTGAACATAATATGAATATATAAATGTCGAATATAATAAACGGACATAACATGGATACAATTTGAACATAAAAGAGTTATAACTTTGCCATTTATACGAACATAAAATGACCATTAAGGACGAAAAACAAAATAAAAAAATTTGTGAGGATGAAAGCATTCAGTTTAATTTTTTAGGGACTAAAATCAAAATTCGCTATATTTATAAGGACGAAAAACTTATTTAACCCTAAAAGATAATCTATTTTTTAAAAAGCAAAACTAACTAACTCAAATTGGTACTAAGGAAAATCAAATACATTGAGGAGGAGCGTACTCTAAGATTTAAAGTCAACACAACTAGGTCAACTTAAGTGAGTTAAAAAGAATATATTCACCTCACCATTCGCAATGATGCCATATATTATCCAGAAAGAAATCATGGTCCAAACTTTTGTTTTTTGAAAGATAAACCATTTTTCTATAACGTTCAAGTTTTAGAATTTGAAATGTAGACCAAGAGGAAGAAGACAAATATTACCATAAAATAAAATGAATAATCAAATTAGTAGAGTGAAGGAAAAAGGCCCAAAAACTATACAGTACATTCACAATCCAAAAGCAAAATTCCCACATATATACACAGCTGAACAAGATTCTCTAATTTTTCACACAAAATCTAGAAAACTGAAATAGAAAGAAATAGCAGAGGCAAGTGCAAAATCTGAACAAAGAGCAGAGGCAATTGTAGTCACATCCACTTCTAAATGTGTACTCTTACTATATAAATCAGTTCACACTGGTATTTTCTTGCATCAGTTCACAGTTTTTTATTATAGAAATGACCAGGAATCCAAAGAATGTTTAAATTCAAGGACCACTTGATAGTTATTACAGGAAGAATTTCATAATCCTGTGAAAAGATACTCACTACTTTATAGTGGAAATTCAATTTAACTTGATAAAACCACAATGATGGAATAAGAGTCAAGAGCCATAGAGAAACCAAACACAATTCATTCGTAGCACACACACCGCCACAGTATGCCTTGATCCCAAAGTCAACCACAGAACCATCACAATTGATTTTAACATAATCTTCCTTAGGGTCACTCCAGGCAGCAGTATTAGCATGGTCACTAATATATTCACCACCTCCAAGTGTATCAAACACAGCAATTCCCTCAGACTAAAGGATTTAAACACCATGGCAGGCAAAATAAGAGAGCGCAGTAGCAAAAATTAGAAATCATATAGACTTGCAATTTTTCGTCATTTCCACAAGGAAAAGTGGCATGTAGTGTGATTTGGATTACCTGCAATATCACGCATTCACATAGACAGTGAATCTAGACCCTTGATTCATTCACTGAAAGAACTAACCCCCTACAACTTCCCCACCATCCGTTGCAAAATCTTAAAATAAGATGGGACAAAACGAAACAAAAATTGCCCAATTGTAGTAAGTAGCTTACATGTTTCAGAATATTGAGGTGTAAGGCACCTATAAGCAGCTGATAAAAAATTTATTGGTAATATTGAGAACCATGACTGTCTCATCAGCAATCTCAGTGCTATCTATAGTTTGGGGAGTGAAGGCATGGGAACACTAAAACCAATCGACATGCTGGGTTGAAAATTTGGTTTTCTTCTTTGGCTTTTGGTATCGATTATTCTCAAACTTTGCTTTGGTTATAAGTGAATAGAGCAAGTCTGCCTCAGCTGATGTATCATAGGGTGCATCTATTATACTGCAACATCAACAAAAAGGAAATAAGAAATCAAATGGAATGAACTTATTAAATTCTAAAAATATTGTATGATTCCAAAAGGTAATAATATGTAATATGATTAAGTAAAAAAGCATGCTAGTATATGATAGAAATAGATAAATAGGGAAATTAAGCATGATTGTACTGTATCCTATTAGTTTTATAAGAAATATAATAAGTTTACAAAGGGATTAATTTGATGAACTGTTCCGCACCCCACCAGGTAAAAAAAATATGTAGGATGAGTTACGCTGTTAATGTTACCTGTTAAGTAACTCCTCCAAAAGAATTCTCTGTGATGGGGTTACATAATGAATGCAACTTCTCGGGCATTGTCCAACAGCGCACTGAACTTGGTAGTCTTCCCCATGACCTATAAACAGTTGTTGAAGATAGCAGTATTCATAAATAAATCCTTAAAAGACTGTCATTTGCAGAGTACATGCACTCTTCTAAAACAAGCGAAGTTATCTTGTACAGTATGTTATTCTTAATTAATGAATTTCTCAAAATGAAGGAAGGGAACAATAGATAAAACAAATTAACCTTGAGAAGATGCACGTGCTGTTCCAGTTGAAGAGACAAATGTGAAAGCATGAGGTGCTCTTTCCACACAGGAATTTGAACAAGCTGCATAGATTTTAAACTCATCAATGTAAAATGGAAAAGTAAAAGCATAAAAATTGTTCATCCCAAGTGACGTTGAGACATTGTATATGTATGTATGTATGTATGATCCACACTTGCAGATTAAAGGTGTGTCCAGTGTAGGACATTACATGCAGTGTCCTACACCGACATATGTGGTCTAAATTGTTATGAGCTCTACATAATTTCATGTCGTGTAAGGTGTCTGTGTATGTGTTGATGCTTCACTCCTACCTTTGCCGACACAAAGAAACTCATTAACGAAAAGATCAAAAGCTTCACACTCAGGTCTGTCAAAGGGATCTAAGCACTCCCTGAAAAGTCAGCAGGCATTGTAACTGTAAGAGAATGAATGCATAGAGTAAATTTCAAAACAATACGGAGTTGAATAAAGAACAGATAGTTTACGTTTGAATAATTTGTGATGGTGTGTAGTTGGATAGTATCTGCAGTAAAAAAGCATGAAGGTTAAAAATGAACTAATTACACGTTACTATGCTGTATATGATGTGTGGTAGTGAATAGGAAAAAGAATGAGAGTGAGTTTAAGAAGTAAGTACCAAGTAGTACCTGGTATGCTTGAATTACACGGCGAATCATAACATCAGAATATGTTTCATTTTCATCTCTGTTGAGGTCTGGATGGAACTGTTTTACCTATGTAATAAATTAAAGAGAAAGAAACTTGAATTGAATTGAAGAGAATGAAAATGGTGAATAAATATTCAATGATTGATGTTGATACTTTGGATCGAAAAGCGGCTTTAATTTCGGCGGCTGAGCAGTCAGGTTGGACTCCGAGGACGGCGTAAGCAGAGGAAGTGGACAGAGGACCATCTTCTTTGCCTCTGCAATTCGTTCTTGTTTTATTCTTTAAAGACACAGACAAAGGAAAAGTGCGGTTTACAAACATAGAAGTTATTGTTGTTAAGTTGAAGTTAAACAACCTGAACGATCCCATTATGGTAAGACCAACTGTGTGCAACATCGACTTACTTTCCCATAGGAGGCGTGAAGTGAAGCATTTTCTGGATGACAGAGTGCCACTTGTGTTGTGCTCTCTTTTTCAAAAATAATTATTTATTTTGTTGAAGAATTCAAAACATAAGTTAACAAGTACAAAATATAGTAACTTTATTGAAATTTAAATTATCCCATTTTATAAAATCTATTTAAAATATTGTGTTCAATTCCATTAATTATTTTTACCATAATACCTTTATTCAATTCACATTTTTAATCAAAAAAATAATAAAACACACTCTTTCTTGAAAAGACAATTTTATCACTAAATTCAAGGGTAGTTTGGATAAAATAATGGGGAGTGGATCCTCTCCAGTGGAGATCCCTCGTGTTTTCTTCGGTGCCTAACAATCCACCTTTAATTATACTCTCCCCCTTTTTATTAATACAAACACATTCTCTCACCTATTTAATGGGGGGCTTAGATTACACATGAGAGAAAAAAACTAGAGACAATCTCCTCCCAAATAATGCTAGTACAAATTGTAGACAATTTTAATTTTTTTAACAAAATTAATTAATCAATTTCCTTATTGAGAATAATTTAGTTAAGTTGTGCTCCTACATATACTCCCTTCGACTTATCAGTGTCGTACATGTACATAGTATTCCATCTAAGTACAAATCCAACATAACATTGCTGGCAGCTTAGCTACTCACTGGACAACCATCAATGGGGTTCTCAATTCTCATTGAAAATGAATAATCAGAATAAATGTGGTAACTAGTCCTCTTTATCTTGTTCCAAGTAAAAGAGAATACACTTTTTATCAGGTACATAGCCTTCATCTTTCAAGTGTTTCAGCAAACCAGACAAAACCCAGAATATAACATCAGCTTCCGGATTCAATTTGTCCCCCACCACAAAACTATTGACTTTCTTTTCTATCTCAATCCAACTTATACCTGCTTCTTTTGCTACTCCCATCTCTTTCATCCTCTTAATGGAACTTGCTCTCTCTTTCCAGTTTCCTTCACTAGAATATATGTTTGCCATCAAAACATAAGGAGCTGGGCTAGCTGGAGCAGCTGAAAATAGTTTATCAGCAGCATACTTACCCATCTCTGAATCACCATGTATGCTACAAGCACCAAGCAATGCTTGCCAGACTAGAACACCACCATGCTCAGGCAATCCCTCAATGAATTTCTTAGCTTCATTAAGATGTCCTGCCCTGCCCAACATGTCGACAACACAGGCATAATGTTCTGACCGAGGACTTATACCGTGATCTTTAGTCATAGATTCCAAAAGCTCCATACCCTTCTCAACTAATCCTGCATGACTGCAAGCATTAAGCAATGACAAAAATGTAACATCTGTTGGTGCTACACCCTCCACTATCATCTCTTCATAAAATTGAAGTGCCTTAAAACCATCTCCATGCCGAGCAAATGCTGCAATTACCGAGTTCCATGAAACTGAATTCTTTTGAGTCATCTGATAGAACACTAGGAGCGAGTCAGACAAATCTCCACATTTAGAGTACATGTTTACAAGTCCATTACCAACAAAAGGATTTTCACAAAAATTATTTTTTATGATTAAAGAGTGTATCTGCTTTCCAAGAGCCAAAGAAGTGCCGACACCAAATACCCCAAGAACAGCAGAAACCATGTTGGCGTCAACCTCCATCCCCAGCGCCACCGTTTTCATAAATATCTGGATAGCTTCTTCTTCGAATCCATTTTGAGCAAAAGCTACAAGTATTACAGTCAAGGAGACCCCATCCAGTTCTTCAGCAGACTCAAAAATCTGCCATGCTGCATCTAAACTACCACACTTTGAATACAAATCCATCAAAGCACTTTCAATACATAAATCCGACTGCATTCCCAATTTCCACAACAACCCATGAATTTTCTGGCCATCCCTTAACGTCTGTAAACCCGAACAAGCCATGAGTGAGCTCAAATACGTCAAAACATTAGGACTCACAGACCCACAACAACGCATTTGAGCAAACAACCTCAAACCATCCTCATAAAATTCATTTTGCGCGAGGCCAGAAATCAAAGCCGTCCAAGTTACAACATTCCTCTCAATCATTTCATCAAAAACCTTCCTTCCTTGACTAAAACATTCACATTTAAAATACGACGTTATAAGAGCATTCCCAACAGTAATCTCCCTCTCAAAGCCACCAACAAACACCAGACCATGGATCATTTGTGTTACACCGGTAGAGATTCCTAATCTCAATCCATCACAACCCGACAACATTGTAGTCAAAGTAGCTTTATCAAATCGGCAACACGCTCTATTCGACTCACTCATTTGCTTAAAGAACTTAAAACTCATGTCAAAATCACCATTCCTTAAAAATCCAGAAATCATTGTATTCCACGATACAGTATCTCTCACAGGCATATAATCAAACACCTTAACAGCATTACGAAATTCACCACATTTTGAATACGCTGAAAGCAGAGAGTTCCAAATAAAAAGGGCATTACGTTGGGAGCCATCAAAATCGAAGGAAGGTGGTTGTTTGATGATATGGGCATGGATGGAAGAGCCGAGAGTAAGGTTTCGGTCTCTGCCGCAGAGGGTAAGAAGAGATGTTAAATCTGCGTGGTTGAGGAGAGGTTTTGAGGTTGAAGGAAATGAGTATTGGGAAGTTGGTGGCTTTATGTTGAAGGGTATGTTTAGAGAATCTACCCATGAAGGGAGATTGGTGTTCAATTTCCATCTGGATTTCATCCATGAAATGAATAGGTGAATACAGAAAGGGTGTGACTCCTGATGAATAGGTGAGTCCTAAATAGTCCTAAATGTGAAGTTTTTTTTTTTTTTTTTTTTAAATTTTTTTTTTAAAATTTTTTTTTTTTTTTTTTTTTAATTTTTTTATTTTTTTTTTTTTAAGTATTTAAAAAATTTTTAAAGACATAAAAGACACACGATATCATGGCTCTAAAAATAATATAACAAAATTACCGCTATTTTTATTTTGGTGCAACAAAATTATCATTATCTTTTATTCTTTTAAATAGAACGTTTATTATGGGACGAAGAGAATAATATGGTTGAATAAAAACATTCTTTTAAAATTGAGAGAATTTGAAAAATGTATTGGAGAAATATTTTGGAAGCTTTTTGAGATCTTAGAAAAAAATTCAAATCCTTTCATGCTATGATACCATCAAAATTAAAAATATATTAATCGTGAACATTATCTTATTTTATCATTCTCCATAAAATCACTCTCTCAAATCATGTGAGTATCTCTATTCTCTCTTCCCGTCCACCTAAATCTCTCTCATCTCCCCTCCCCTTCGATCTCTCAAACAAAGACGTAAGATATATGAAGAAAACAAATCAAAACCATATGCATAAATTGTCTCTTTCTGATACATTTATTATTAGAAATTACTCGGAACTTATCGTTTTACAAGGTTGTTTGCGATTACCATACAATTTCCATAATGGTTTGTTGTCTTCCATCGGAGTTCCAGCCATCAAGAGTAACTCTAGAAGTGACACCCACTGTCTGGTTTTTAGATGTGTTTGTCACATTCACTTGAATGTTATAAAGAGGGTTAATTTAGATGGTTTTTCATACTACTTTGGGCGTTAAGAAACTCAAGGATAAACTAGATCAGTTACACTTACAGTGTAAATATATGTATTTTTCTTAAGAGTCGTTAAGAAATTAAGGATTCTTAGTATGATGGTTATGTTATAAGACACTTGTGCGAGTGTAAGTCCCGACCTTGTTGAGCAGTACAACATTATGACATCTCTTAGGCATGTGCGAATATAAGTCCCTTAAACAGTTGAGGAGAAACATGACATTCTGAAGTAAAGTCCATGATACATTAGTATGGAGCAATAGTGACATCTGGAGGGCCTACAATCTTAGGCCCACGATGTTAATCGTAGTTTATATAAACCTTATGTCGTATTTGGTGTAGGACATGCATTAAAAATGTGAATTAGAAACCCATTTATATTTCGTCACAATCAAACAATCTTTCAAAATAAAATGGAGACCAATAGAGGAGGTTGTAAATCATGTATATCGTAGAGTGAGTATTGCTACGAGTTAAGATCGAAAGTGAAAAAATGATTTTAGATTCGAGATTTGAAATTTGAGATTCCACAACTTTATTTTTGTGATTACCGATTAATTTCGAGAAGACGATATGTTGTTTCAATTAGGTTAGTTGTGCGTGATGCTATTTTCCGATTTCAATCGTTGATATAGATATGAATGCAAAGGAGAGAGAATATTGAAGTACACATGTCTTGATATTATTGGAAAACAGCGCGAACGACATATAATGAAATGAAATAAAATAAGGAAAATGTTAATAAGTACCCAGACACTCTTAAACACTCAAAGTGATAAGATTTTATAAAAGTTTATGCATTTATTGCACTAGAAATTGAAGTCTTTAATTTTTTTCAAAAAATAATGACAAATATGTTAACTTGTGCCCTCAAGGGCATATGTTAAGGAACTCATTATAGAAATATATATATCAAGAGTCTTGCATTCAACTTCTTAAAAGTTGACATATTATATTTTCCAATACAAAATTACTCTTTTTGGTTTGTTTAACATGTGTCTTAAGGACACAAGTTAGCATCACCCAAAAATTATTTATTCATTAAAAATGTTTAAAGAGTGTCGCTTTAACCTTCCTTAACACCCATAACATAAATGCTCAGATTGAAGAACACAAACAAAAAACCCTCTTCTGTCTCTCAAGGCTTTGTTTGCGAGTTTTGAGGGGAGGGGAAGGAAATGCTTAGGAGGAGAAGGGAAGGGAGAAAGGAGGGAAAGCCTTCCCCTTGTTTGGGAGTTAAAGAAACCAACAAGGATAGAAGATGGAAGGCTTATGTGATAATTTTACTATTTTACTATTTTTTTCTCTTAAAATCAATACATTGTGATATACTTTGTAATTTATCTTGTAAATTATAATTGGAATTTTGAATTATTATGAGGACAAAATTGTCAATTTGTATGTTTAACCCCAAAATCCCCCAATTTGGAGGAATTTTAAAATTGGACAAATGAAGCCCTTCAAAACCTCTAAAACCTTTCCCCCTAAGTTTTTAAAACTCTCAAACAAGTGTTTACCTCCCTAAGCCTTTCATTCCTCTCCCCTCCAAAACCCAAATTGCAAACAAAGCCCAAGTCTTAACTTCCTCTCACATGGGTTCCACCAAATCATATGGGTCCTAAATACTTTTTGTGGGTCCCATGTGGATTTTAACCAAAGAGAGTGTGTTGAAAAGTGTGTGTTAGAAGGTGTGTTGCTAGCATTTCTCTTCATTGTGAGTTCGTAGTTATAATTTCTTTCGTTCTTACCTTTTTCATGGCTTCTTCTGATTGGTTCAGTAATATACGGTTTCTGCATTTCACATCAATTAATCAATCAATCAATTTAAATTTTGGTTGTATATGTTTATTTATTTTTTTGTATTTCAATTTTGATTTCATTTAGTTTGTGTCTTTCATTTTACCCCAACCCCAACCCTTGTTTTGTTATGGAAAATGGAAAGCTGATGATAGAAGAAATTTAGGTATTGTGATTCGTGATGTTTATCTTCATGCATTTTATGCATCAAACTTCCCGTTCAATTTGATTCAAATACTACAATAATATGATGTCATGGTTTATATAGATTATTAATTCCTGGGATTTCCTATTATTATTAGTTTGTATTATGGAAATCAATTGTGTGATCAATCAATGTTGGGATCATGCATGCTTTTCTCTGTGGTCTGAACTGCTTTCATGGAGGAGTAGTGCTTTAATACATTGCATCTGTTTTATATGATTTATGGACCCTCATCCCATCTTCTTTGCTATCAAATCAAATGATTTTAATTGTATTAATCATGTCTGTGATTCTAAACGTTTTTAGTAGAACAAACAAATAATCAACCAATTACCACGTACGTGCTCATGGCATCCTCCTTTTAAGTTCTGATGCTTGTTTTATGTTATTATTATCTCAAGTGCAGTTGGTTTAAAAGATCTTACGCGCTTCTATGGACCCATCTACATTGCAGCAGCAGCCAGCAGCAGCAGCAGATGACTGCCAATCAACCGCCTAGACCCCCAATCACTTCTAGTAGACCACCGGTGGTGCCATATGACCTCATGTTTCCTTTCTTGATTTCCCATCTTCACCCAGACAACGCGGCCGAACTTCAATTTTAATTTGCCAAATATAAGGTGTGTGAGTTTCTCTTCACTGCTCCAATGCTTTTCCCCATATTACTACTAAGCTTTTTGTTTTGTCAATTTTGGTGATGTCATTTGTTCGTTCTAGACACATGAACTAGCTGCGTCTACTTTTTTCATACTTATGAGACGCATCGTGCCGAAGGAGATGATGACTTCCGCAGCCGCAAAAGTGGAAAAACAGTTATTAGTGCAGCAGCAGATGACTAATCTACAGGTCACTGTCAATGAACAGCCCAGCACCCAAATCAATTCTATTAAACCGGTGCCTTATGACCTCATGCTCCCTTTCTTGATTCCCCATATTGATGCAGACAAAGCAGTTGAACTTCAAACTTTACTTGACAAATATAAGGTGCGTGTGTTTCTCAAACCAGTTTCACTGTCATCTCTTCCGTGCTAAGGCTTCGCCATATCACTAAGTTTTTTGTTCTAGAGAGATGAAATACCCAGGCATACTGTGTTACGAAGTATGCTACACATTGTGGGGGGTCAACTGCTTGAGTCAGCAGCAAGTGGCAGAACAGGTAGGTTGAGTGGATGGTTTATGCAGTGTTGCACATCATTTTTTTTATAAGGCAGTTGAATATTGATTTCAAGGTCATGCTAAGAACTGCTGTTTTTTTTTTCCTTGTAGAAAAGAGCCAACAAAGTTTCTTCTTCTGGCACATCTCTCTGAAAGTATGAATGCTGCTATGAAGTATGGACCATTCTCATATTACTTCTTCAGCTGTCCAGGTGAAGAGTGAGCCGACCTATTCAATTATGGACATTAGCCTTAATAGTTAATAATAAATTTTGAATAGATACACTGTATCCTATTGTAAGTTTATCTGGAATATTGGGGTATCAGTCAGGTTTCTTTTATGTTTGGTTGGGGATGGTGTGTGGGTTGAAGCTATTCCACATTGCTTTGGACTTTATTGAAGCGTATGTCTCATGTTACTAATATAGCAAGTTGTGAGTTGCCAATTGTTTTAGGAATTGATTTGTTTAGATAGTGTACATATGCATCCAATCAAATCACATTCTTAAGTTAGTTCCATAAAATATCTATGATATATTTGATTGGATGCCTCTGTAAAAAAGTTTTACTTGTCACCCTTTTATACCAAAGGTGGTCAAAAACTAATGATTTCTTTTTTCTTTTTAGAAGCTTAATCAATGGAGCATGTAGATAACATTTATCCTTTTAAATAAAAGGAACAAGTCTACAAATCTTATTTTAATTGATAAAAATATCAAAATTGTTAGGTTGGATGATGTTATCGGGGTTTAAAATATGACTCATCCACTTATGTCATCCACTTATGTGTAAGTTTTAAATGACTAATTTTATTTTGTCTATCTTAAACTCTTCATAAGAATAAAATGTCAATATTGCCCTTTTTTTTGTTGGGCTAATATATAGATTTACATTGACTATTGGCCCAATATATATTTATTTAATTTTGTAGTAAAGTTTTTAAAATATAAATCTATGGGATGTATTTCAATACATAGATTTACGAAAGTTGCTTTTTAGCCATCAACCATTTTCTCTCAAACACTTTAAACCGAGGAAAACATCATTAACAACAATTAACTATCATGCGCTTAAGTTAGCGGTAATTAATTGAGTCAAGCGACGGTTAACTGTCATTTGCTCAACGACAATGACAGTTAACTGCGGTTCCATACATGATTGATATATTTGACAACTCTTTGTACTACATCATTTACTTGCCAACTTTCTTCCCTCTTCTACCCATAATCTTAAAGGTTCATTTTTTTTTTATATAGAAAATTCGTCTCAAATCATCGAAGAATGAATGCTAGAAGGTTTTTACACTCATTTGACGTCAAAAAATAAGTATTGCATTTTTCTAGCTCATGTAAATGACAACCATTTTATAATGATATATTTGAAGGATAATTGTTCAATTCCTCCCACTTTCGTGCTATGGAGACAATGACATCCGACCAGACGCAGGAAAATGGAATGAAAGATATGTCAGTAAGATAATTGCCTTTAATGAGCTAAGTCGGGCGGCGGGTTATGAGGTAGTAGGAGATGATGATTTGTTCCTTATTGAAAACCTTAAACTTAAAGAGAAGGTTGTTGCTGACAAGAAGGTTAGAGATGGAGTCAATGTTGAAAAGGATGGGAGCTTCAGACTTGATGATTGTAGTATAGACATTGGGACGGATTGATTGAAATGTATATCATTAACAACTACCTAATGATTTTTTGATATAAAGATAACCTCGTTGTCTTTTATATTATATTATTTTTATATAATGAAAATTTGTTAAGTCTATTAAGAAATGAAATCAGTGTAAGCAATTTGTTGTAATCTGAAACATTTCAGATTATATAATCTGAAAGATCCAAAAAAATATCCGGGTTATACAATCCCAACAAATGATATTTTAAGAAGAAAAAAAATAAGGCACGTGAAAAACGGATAGGATAGAAAAAATAATAGTCTAAAAATAAAAGCATTCTCTTATTTTGCTTGAATTTGTGTTAATTTTCTGGATTTGTGTTTTGGGCTTGTATCCAATTTATGAACATATTGATGAATAGTATATTTTTAATTTTAATAGTATCATAACATGAACAGATTGATGATGTATTGGAGAAATACATTTGAAGTTTTTTGAGATAATTCTTTCATATTATGATACTATTAAAATTAAAAATATACTATTACTTATGAATATTCTCTTATTTTGTCATTCTCCACAAATCACTCGCAAATTAGGTGAAAAATGTATCTCTATTCTCTCTCCCTGTCCATCCAAATTTATCTTCTCTCCCTCCAAACTCCCAAACAAAGACCAAATATATAGGAAGAAAACAAATCAAAATCATATGCATAGATTTTCTCTTTCTGGTGCATTTATTATTAGAAATTACACACAATTTGATCATTTTACAAGGTTGTTTGCGATTATCATACAATTTCAAGAATGGATTGTTGTCTTCCATCGTAGCTCCAACCATCAAGAGTAACTCTAGGAGTGACACCCTGGGGGACCTCAAAAGATATATTAACAGGCATGCCCTCTCCTGGGACCAGTGAAAAATAGTTATCAGAGTAATGAACTGGAAGAATTCTCGTGTCTTCGCCCTCTTTATATTCTGTCTTTGAAGCATGAACAGAGAGATGAAGAAAGAAAGCAACACCAACGTCATCCCCATTTATTTCAGAAACTTTCAAACCATCATTTTTCCCAGCAAAACATCTTTGTATCCTATTGAACCAGCCAGTTTCGTGTTCTTTTCCAACCCCACAAGCACTAGCTGTTGAACTGTACCCAAGCATTGGAATTTTAGAGTCTGGTTTTTCAGATGTGTTTGTCACATTCACTTGAATATTATAAGTAGACTCGTCAACTGAAACCTTTGACGTTATCTTTAGAGGTATTTTCTTCTTCCTATATGGCTCCAGTAACGTGTAGTCTCCACCAGAAGGATGCAACCAATAAAAGTTTCTAGATATAATTTTATGATCTGACATGTTGTAGAGTCTGAGAAGAAGAAAGTAGACAGGCTTTGGATTTTCTGACTCTGGATACTTCATTTCAACAATAGGGGCAACCTTTTTTGGTAGCAAAGAGAGATTTTCATGAACTTTGTAGTATGGACTTGTTCCTTCAAGATCCCACACTGAAGCTTCAACAGCTACATTAGACAATTCTTCTGAGGTAGTATTAACAACCTGTTTTGAAAAGGTAGTATAAAATGATACAAAACCATTAATAAAATATTCCTACATAACTGGACTAAGTAATGAATTGCGATACGAATTGTGAATTATGAAATTTTGACCAGTTTGTTACACTTGTAATCTTTTTAATTTGTTACTTCGGCACCCTATCTTGAAAGAGTATACTATTTATCATATTGGTTTACAATCACATATCTTAGTGGCAAAAGGCTTCTGTTGCGGTTTTGGAATTGGTAAAATAACAAACCTCTTTTTATCACGAACTCATAAAACTAGGAAGTTTAATTAGAAATTTACCTCTATAAAATACGTAGCCAGATTAAGTTGTACATGAATGGGTTCTGCAGCACATCGACATCCATAGAAACCCGCTGTTTGGTCAAGTAAATGATCATAAAATTGACCTCTCAGACCAGTCCAAGGATTTTGTGTCTTCCATATCAATACACCTGTATATTTACTCCACATTCTAGACGTCCATCCCTCCAGAAGAGCTCTATATTGTATGTAGTTAACAAGTTGTGCCTGAGAAAATTATGGTATAAAAATATCAATTTCAACTTAAGAACAACAAAAATAAGATGATGAAAAACGTATCACTGATGACCACCGGGACGAAGGTTTCACTTACTTTCAAACAGAAATCATCAAGATCTCTTACAGTGCCATAAAGTTGAATCTGATCGTGAACCTTGTTTGGTTTTGAATAAGGAATGTATTTATGGTATTCCCATATGGGGTTTGGAACTTCTTCTACATAACCATTGGGAAGTTTCTTAAACACCGGTATCTGCCATCCTTCTGGCGGCATTGTTGCTCTTATGGTTGATGCAACTGGCATTCCCACAGAACCAACCTCTGGATTGAATCCATAATCATAAAAGTAATCCTTGAAGAAATCTTCAGGATTTTGAATTTCATAAGGACCATCAGTGAAGTTCCCCATCCCATCAGCAAAGCCATCCCACATTGAACCCTGTATGTAAACACGTGTACCATCAAGGTATTGGCTAGGATCCTTCGGGCTAGGATCCCTCAACACCGGGGACAACTCTCCCACAGATTTGATATTTTCATCTGCACGTTCAAAATTAGGATGAAGCTTCAGATCAGCTTTCAGAGCAGCGTTTATATCATCTGGAGGAGTTTGTTCATTTCCGCCAACCCATAGGGCAAGACTAGGATGATTTCTTAGAAGCTTGACTGTGTCTCTTGCACAAAACAAGAAAAGGTCATGATCCAGTGGACCGTCTGGATTAGATATTGGGACTCCACGTCCATCAACATCCCCTGTGATCCAGAACTCTTGCCATACCTACAAAGTTTAAAACATAAAATTATTAATTTTGAAAACCAATACCGTGTAATTTATCAAAGAACTAAAACAGCAACAACAACAACCAAGCCTTATCCCACTAAGTGGGGTCAGCTACATGGATCAAATGACGCCATAGTGTTCTATCATAAACCAAATTTGGATCCAACTCATTGACCTCTAAATCCTTTCTAATGGTT